>Ga0315551_10000098_pt1 | contig 67952 bp, 69 predicted proteins | sample SalMarSW160290MG_FD_203678 | JGI IMG/M metagenome (GOLD analysis project Ga0315551, IMG submission 203678) | Salt marsh sediment microbial communities from the Plum Island Ecosystem LTER, Massachusetts, United States - Salt Marsh Sediment SW1602-90 ...
GTTTCCAGCTTGGTAGCCCCGAGCAGATTCGAACTGCCGTTACCGCCTTGAGAGGGCGGCGTCCTAGGCCGCTAGACGACGGGGCCGTGGATGACTCGATTGTAGAGCCGAAGCTCGGGGGGGAGGACTCGAACCCCCAATGACAGGACCAGAACCTGCTGTGTTGCCAATTACACCACCCCCGAATGGGTGCCGGGGCAGGATACGAAACCCTTCCCGATAAGACAACCCCGGCCGGCGGCGGCTCATGCCAGCCGGCGCATCGCCTCCTGCAGCCGCGCCAGGGTGCGTTCCCGGCCCAAGGCGTAGATCGATTCGAACAGCGGCGGACTCACCGCCGACCCCGCGATCGCCACCCGCACCGGCTGCAGCCCTTGGCGGGCGGTGAGGTCGAGGGTCTCCAACAGGCCCCGCAATGTCGCCTCGATCGGGCCCGGCGACCAGTCCGCCAGCCCTTCGAACAGCGCCGTGGCGGCCGCCACCGCCTCCGGGGCGTCCGGCTTGGTCATCACCCGCTCCCACGACCCCTCGTCGTAGTCGACGTCACCGAAGAGGAACGCCACCTGGGACGGGACCTCGGTCAGCAGCTTGGCCCGCTCCTGCACCAGTGGGGCGATCTGTTCGAACGCCGCCCGCTCGTCGCCGTCGAGGGACCGGCCCAGCCCAGCCTCCACCATCGGCACCGCCCGTGCCATGAACTCGGCGGCGGGCAGGTCCCGGATGTAGACGCCGTTGAGCCACTCCAGCTTGTCGGTGTCGAAGATCGCCGGGTTGCGGGACACGGCGGCGAGGTCGAAGCGCCGGATCATCTCCTCCAGCGACACCACCGTCTCGTCACTCCCCGGTGACCAGCCGAGGAGCGCCAGGTAGTTGACGACCGCCTCCGGCAGGTAGCCCCCCTCCCGGTACGCCCGCAGCGAGGTGTGGCCGTGCCGTTTCGAGAGCTTCTTGCCGTCCGGGCCCAGCAGCAGCGACAGGTGGGCGTAGGTGGCGGTCTCGGCGCCCATCGCCTCGGTGAGCTGGATGTGCTTGGGGGTCGACGACAGCAGGTCCTCGCCCCGGATCACGTGGCTGATGCCGTAGTCGACGTCGTCGACGGTGCTGGCGAGGTGATAGGTGGGGGTTCCGTCGGAGCGGAGGATGACGAAGTCGTCGACCTGGATGTGGTCGAAGTGGACCTCGCCCCGCACCACGTCGTCGACCACCGTCTCACCCGGCCGGGGAATGGCGAAGCGCACCGTGGCCGACTCCCCGGCGTCGACCCGCCGTTGCGCCTCGGCACCGTCGACCCGGTGGCGGCCGTCGTAGGCAGGCGACGTGCCTGCGGCCCGGGCCTCGTGGCGGAACTCGTCGAGCTGCTCGGCGGTCACGAAGCTGTAGTAGGCCTTCCCCTCGTCGACGAGGCGGAGCGCCACCTCCCGGTAGCGCTCGATCCGGTCGCTCTGGTAGTAGGTGCCGTGCGGGCCGCCGCTCTCGATTCCCTCGTCCCACTCCAGGCCGAGCCAGCGCAGCCCGGCGATGATGTCCTCCTGGTACTCGGCGGTGCTGCGCTCCCGGTCGGTGTCGTCGCTGCGCAGGATGAACGACCCGCCCCGGCCGCGGGCGAACAGGTAGTTGTAGAGGGCGGTGCGCGCCCCCCCGACGTGGAGGTGCCCGGTGGGCGACGGGGCGAAGCGGACCCGGACCGTCATCGGCTCAGCACCGGATTGACCAGCACCCCCACCCCTTCCACCTCGACCTCGACGGTGTCGCCGGGAACGATCGGGCCCACCCCCGACGGGGTCCCGGTGAGGATCACGTCGCCGGGGAGCAGGGTCATGATGCGGCTGATGAAGGCCACCAGCTCGCTCACCCCGAACACCAGGTCGCTGGTGGAGCCGGCCTGGCGCACCTCGCCGTTGACCCGGCACATCACCGACAGGCCCTCGAGTGGGTCTAGCTCGGTGTCGATGGCAGGACCGAGAGGGCAGAACGTGTCGAACCCCTTGGAACGGGTCCACTGCCCGTCGCCCGCCTGCAGGTCGCGGGCGGTGACGTCGTTGGCGGCGGTGTAGCCGAGGATGTGGGCGCCGGCGTCCTCGATGGCGACGTTGCGGGTGACGGTTCCGATCACCACCGCCAGCTCCGCCTCGTGGTTCACTTCCTTCGACTCGGCCGGGACCCGGATCGCCTGCAGTGGCCCGATCACCGCGGTGGGAGGTTTGAGGAACAACAGCGGAGCCTCCGGCACCGGTCCGCCCATCTCGGAGGCGTGGTCGACGTAGTTCTTGCCGACCCCGACCACCTTGGTGGGGATCACGGGAGCGAGGAGGCGGGCCTGCTGCCAGTCGACCACGGTCTCGGTGGGTTCCCACGCCACAAACGGCGTCCCGCGGTGGAGGCGGATGCCCTCCGGCTCCACCGAGCCGTAGGTGATGTCGTCGACGTCGGTGTTGACCCGGACGATCTTCATGGGTTCCTCTCGCTGGTGGTCACTCAGCGGCCGAGCCGCCACTCCCCCGCCGCCGTAGCGGCCCTCAGTTCGTCGGGGGTGGTCCGCAGCCGGTCCACCGGCACCGCCGCCACCAGGGCACGGGCCTGGGCCGCGTCGTGGCTGAGCCCGGGGAGCCATTTCGCCCGCTCGGTGGCGAGGGCGTCGATCGTCTCGGCGGGAATGCCGCCGGGCGCCAGGCCCAGCACCAGCAGGGCGACGTCGATGTCCTGGGAGATCGGGGCCCGTCCCAACGCCGAGGCGCGCGCCCCGGCGAGCGCCACCACCGCGGCGTCGACGTTGCCGCGGTGCTCGCCCGCTCCGAGAGCGATCTGGCGGAGCCGCAGCAGCCGCAGCACGTACCCGGTGTCGGGACCGGTGGTGCCGAAGCTTCCTCCCCACGGCACGTCGTCCGGCGACGCCATGTCGCCGGGCCGGTCCGGCCTCCAGCGCCGGGACGGGGCCGGCTTGGGACGCGGCCGGGGGAGGTCGGAGATCTCGAGCTCGATGTTCGGCTGTTGGCCCACGCGTTCCTGCCTCGGGACGGAGTTACGAATCGGCGGCCATCGTACCGCTCAGATGAACTCGAGCCACTCCCGGTGGCTGTCGAGCTTGCCGCTGACGGCGTCGGCGAACAGCTCCTGGGCACGGCGTGTCACCGGGCCCGGGGTCCCGTCCCCGACCGGTCGGTCGTCGACCTCCCGCACCGGCGTCACCTCGGCGGCGGTGCCGGTGAGGAACAGCTCGTCCCCGTAGTAGAGGTCGGAGCGGTGCAGCATTCGCTCCACCACCGTAAGACCGTCGTCTTCGAGCAGCGACACCACCGAGCTACGGGTGATGCCGTCCAGGCAGCCCACTGCGATCGGCGGGGTGTACACCACTCCGTCCCGGATCAGGAAGACGTTCTCGCCGCTGCCCTCCGAGATGGCGCCGTCGGTGTCGAGCATGATCGCCTCGTCGTAGCCGGTACGCACCGCCTCCATCTTGGCGAGGATGCTGTTGATGTAGGTGCCGGTCGCCTTGGCGTTCGGGAACGCCTCGGGCGAGAAGCGCCGCCACGACGAGACCCGCACCCGGATGCCCTGGCGCAGGCCCTCCTCCCCCAGGTAGGCCCCCCAGCGCCAGGTGATGATGGCGCTGCGCACCCGGGCGTTGGTGGGATTGAGGCCGAGGGCGCCCAGCTCGAGGAACACGATCGGGCGCAGGTAGCCGGCTTCGAGCCCGTTGACCCGCAGCAGCTCCTTGGATGCCTCGACCAGCTCCTCCACCGTCCAGGGGAGCTCCATCGTGTAGGCCTTGGCGGAGCGATGGAGCCGCACCATGTGGTCGGTGAGACGGAATACCGCGGTTCCCTCCGGGGTCTCGTAGGCGCGGATGCCTTCGAATACCCCGGTCCCGTAGTGGAGGCCGTGTGAGAGCACATGAACCGTGGCCTCCTCCCACGGAACCAGCTCACCGTCGAACCAGATGTACTTGGTGGGTTCCATGGGCCTTAGTTTGCCACGTCACCACGGGACGTGCGCTCCTCGCCACGCCCGCCCCGGCTCCGGCCTGTACCCTCCCCGCCATGCGACGCTTCATCGCCGCCGGCTTCGGGGTCGGCTGGATCCCTCACCGCCTGTGGGGCAGCGACAACGGCGCCGGCACCTTCGGGGCGGCGCTGGCGGCCCTGGCCGGCCTGGCGCTGTGGCGCGCTCCCGCCTGGGCCGGGATCGCCGCCGCCGGCGGCGCCGTGCTCCTGTCGTTGTGGGCGGCGGCCCCGTTCGCGGTCGCCGGGCAGGATCCCGGCTGGGTCGTCGTCGACGAGATCGCCGGCACACTGTGCGCTCTCATCGGCCTCACCGCCGTCCCTTGGGTGGCGGCCCTCGTGGTGGCGCGCCTCGCCGACATCTTCAAGGTGCTGCCCGGTGTCGCCGCCGCCGAACGCCTCCCCGGTGCGCTGGGCGTCACGATCGACGACGTGCTCGCCGGCGGCTACGGGCTCGCCGTCGGCTGGCTTCTCACCGCGCTGCTGTAGCGCTGGCCGTTCGTTCCGTCTGATCTTCTGTCACCCTCCCTGGGATCAGGGAGGGTCGGCGAGGCGCAGCCGCAGGCTGCAGCTCGTCCGGGGAGGGTCGCGGTGTTCGTGACGGGCACACCCCCCTCGGCTCGCTCGCCAGCTTCGCTGGCGCCTCGCCGGTCCCCCCTTTTCGCAAGGGCGGACGACAGGAACGAGGCTGCTCTAGAACAGCGAGCGCTACAAGTCCAGCTGGATCGCCCGCACCGCCAGCACGCCCTCGGTCTCCCGCAGCTCGGCGACCAGGGCGTCGTCGACCGGGACCTCGAGGGCGATCCCGATCATCGCCCCGCCTTCCGGGTGGCGCCCCACCGCCATGTCGGAGATGTTGAGGCCGGCGTCGCCGACGGCGGTCCCGACCCGGCCGATCACCCCCGGCACGTCGTCGTTGCGGATCAGCAGCATGTGAGCGCTGAGCGGTAGCTCGATCTTGTAGCCGTCGACGTCGGTGAGCACCTCGCCCTTGCGCTCCAACACCGTCGCCGACAGCGAGCGGGGCTTGCCTTCGATGATGCCCGACAGTGTGATCAGCACCCGGTAGTCGTGGCTCTGGGCCCGGGACGCCTCCCGGATCGAGACGCCGTGGCTCTCCGCCAGGATCGGGGCGTTGACGTAGGTGACCGGTCCGTTCACCACCGCTCCCAGCGCTCCCTTCAACGCCCCCATCGCCAGCGGCCGCAGCGGATGCTCCGCCAGCTCACCCTCGACGGTCACCGTCAGCTCGGAGGGCAGCCCGCCGGAGAACATGGCGAAGATGCGGCCCAGGTGCTCGGCCACCGGCAGGAACGCCTGCACCTCCACCGGCACGTCGGGCCCGAGGTCGACGTTGACGGCCGACCGCACCATCTCGCCCTGCAGCGCCTTCAGCACCGACTCGGCCACCGAGAGGCCGGCCTTGTCCTGCGCCTCCAGGGTCGAGGCACCCAGATGGGGCGTCACCACGAGTTGCGACAGCGAGAACAGCGGGCTCTCGGTGGTCGGCTCCACGGCGAACACGTCGATGGCGGCACCCGCCACCTTGCCCGACGCCACCGCCTCCGCCAGCGCCTCCTCATCGACGATGCCACCCCGCGCCACGTTGATGAGGCGCACCCCCTGCTTCATCCGGGCGAACGCCTCCCGCCCGATGAGGCCCTCCGTCTCCCGGTTGCGGGGCAGGTGGATCGTGATGAAGTCGGCTTGGGCCAGCAGATCCGGGAGATCCACCAGCTCGGCGCCGAGCCGCCGCACCCGATCCTCCCCCACATACGGGTCGTTGACGAGGATCCGCATCCCGAACGAGGAGGCCCGTTGCGCCACCAGGGTCCCGATCCGCCCCAGGCCGACGATCCCGAGCACCTTGCCGTGCAGCTCGACCCCCTTGAACAACTTGCGATCCCAGCGGCCGGCCCGCAACGAAGCGTCGGCTTCCGGGATCCGCCGCGCCTGTGACAGCAGCAGGGCGATGGTGTGCTCGGCGGCCGAGATGGTGTTGGCATCGGGAGCGTTGACCACCATCACCCCATGGGTGGTGGCGGCGGCGAGGTCGATGTTGTCGACCCCGATCCCGGCCCGACCGATGACCCGCAGCTTGGGAGCGGCGCCGATCAGGTCGGCGTCGACCTTGGTGGCCGAGCGCACGATGATGGCATCGGCCTCGGCGAGACGACCCAACAGCTCCTCCCGGGAGGCGTCCGAGGCGTCGTCGACCTCACACGACCCCCGCAACACCGCCAGCGCCGACTCGGCGATCTGTTCGGCTACGACCACTCTCGGCTGAGTCACGCGAACCTCCGAATTGGGTGGGCGTCATCTTCTCACCGGGAGGGCGAACGGATAAATCGTCGATCCGGCATGCGCCGACGGGGCTTCCGGTCCATTCCCGGCGGCCGGCACGGCCCTTCGAGGCGACCCCGCCCTGGAAGGAGGAGGCGGGCCGAATCGGCTACTGCCGGAAGAAGAACAACCAGGCGACAACGGCCACCGCCCCCCCAGAAGAGCGCCAGTTTGAGGGCGCTCCTGAAGATGGCGAACAGGAACCCGATCAGCGCCAGCACCCCCACGACGGCCAGGATCGCCGCCAGCGCACGGTTCGACGACCCCGTCGCGAGGACCATCTCCGAATCGACCATGCCCAGCAGGGAGGTGAGGATGCCCATCGCCGCGAGGTTACCCACCTCGCCGCGGCGCGATTGACGCGGGGTGAACATGCCGAAATCCGGCCGACTCCTATGCTCTCCTGATGGTTCGCGCCTCCCCGCACCGGCCCGGCAGGGGCATCGTCGCGGCCTTGGCGTCCGCCGTCGTCCCCGGTTCCGGACAGCTCCTCGCCGGGGAACGCCGCAAGGGGTGGATCCTCGTCGGACTCACCGCCGCCATCGCCGCGGTGTCGGCCTGGATGCTGCTCGTCGAGAACCACACCCTGTTGCGCTGGTCGGTACAGCCCCGGGCGCTGCAGTGGCTGCTCTTCGGGGACCTCGCCCTGCTGCTGTTCCGGGTCTACGCCTCGGTCGACGCCTACTTCGCGGCGGCGCCGATCGAGCGGGGCCCGCGGGGCGGCATCGGGATCACGGTGGCGGCGCTGCTGGCGGTGACGACGACGGCCGCTCTGGTGGTCCCCCACATCGTGGCCGGCTACTACGACATCGTGCAGTACGACCTCATCACCACCGTGTTCGCCCCGTCGACGACGCTGCCACCGCCGACCACCACGATCACCACCACGACGCCGCCGGCGAACGGGGAGGAGCCGGCGGACACGACGACGACCACCTCCACCACGACCACCACCCTCCCCCCGCCCCGGCTGTGGGACGGCAAGAACCGCCTCAACGTGCTGCTGCTCGGCGGCGACGCCGGCATCGGGCGGCGCGGGGTGCGCACCGACACCATCATCGTCGCCTCGATCGACCCCGCCACCGGCGACACCGCCCTCATCGCGGTGCCGCGCAACATGGCGCGGGTCCCGCTGCCGGACGGCCTCGACCTCTGGTCGTGCGACTGCTTCCCGCCGATCATCAACGAGCTGTGGAAGTACGGCGAGGAGCATCCCGACCGCTTCCCCGGCACCGCACCACCCGGCGCCGAAGCGCTCAAGATGGCGATCGGGGAGATGCTCGGCATCGACATCCACTACTACGCCCTCATCAACCTCGACGGCTTCATCGCGGTCATCGACGCCCTCGGCGGTGTCGACATCACCGTCACCGAGCGCATCTACGACGCCGAGTACCCCCACGAGAACGGCAGCCTCGTCGTCATCGACATCGAGCCCGGCGAGTACCACATGGACGGTCACCTCGCCCTCGCCTACGCCCGCTCCCGCCACGCCACCGACGACTACGACCGGATGGGACGGCAGCGCTGTGTGCTCCAGGCCGTCGCCGATCAGGCGTCACCCGCCGACCTCATCCGCTCCTTCCCCACCCTGGCCGACGCCATCAAGAACAACGTCTCCACCGACATCCCGATCGAGCGCCTCCCCGATCTGGTCGACCTCGTCACCAAGATCGACACCGAAAACATCGTCTCCCTCCCCCTGGTGCCTCCCCGCTACACCGGGGCCCGCACCGCCGAGGGCTACAACACCCCCGACCTCCCCGTCATCCGGGATGCCGTGGCGGTGGTGATGTCGCTGCCCCCGGAGCAGGCGGTGGCGCAGCTCGGGCTCGAGCCGCTGGCGGACGCCTGCGCCGTTCCCGCCAAGCCACCCTGGCAGCAGTGAGCCGGCCTCAGGTCATGCCGAGCCGGCGCAACACGAGATCGGCTTCGATCCGGGGCACCACCGGGTAGCGGGTCACGGCGACGAGGCCCCGTCCCACCACCATCACCGGCACCCCGGCAGCGGTGGCGGCATCGGCGCCGATCTCGGTGTCCTCGACGGCGAGGCACGCCTCGGGGCGCGACCCCACCGCCCGCACCGCGGCGGCGTAGAGGTCGGGGGCCGGCTTGCCACGGGCCACCTCGTCCCCGGCGACGGTGGCCACGAAGTAGCCGGCCAGCTCGAGGACCTCCAGCTTGCGGTCCAGGTTGCGGCGGCTGCTCGAGGTCACCACCGCCATGCGCACCCCCACCATCGACAGGTCGCGGATGGCGGCGATCGCGTCGGGATAGGCGAACAGGTCCGTCAGGTAACTCTGGTGGCGCAGCTCGTCGACGGCGTCGACCACCTCCCGGTACGGCGGGAGGGCGACCTTGCCGGAGAAGTAGGCGTAGGTGTCCTGGCTGTTGGTGCCGGTACACGCCACGACGTCGTCGTCGTCCAGGGTGTAGGCGGAGGCGGCCAGCACCTGCCGCCACGCCGACCACGACAGCGGCTCGGTGTCGGCGATGACGCCGTCGAAGTCGAAGAGCACCGCGGTCACGAACGCAGCGTCCGCTCGGCCCGATCCAGCATCCTCCCCAGCCTCCGGGCCGCCACCGCGCGCCACGGGTTCGCCAGCCAGGAGACCACCTCGGCCCCGTAGGCGATCCGGAGCCGGGCCGAGGCGCCTTCGGGCTCGACCTCGGCGCCGACCACCACCTCGAACCTTCGCTCGGTGGCGAGGCGCCGGTCCGGCAGGGCGCAGCGGTAACGATGCCCCGCCTCCCAGTCGACGATCTCGACCCGGCGGGCCCGGCGGACGGGACCGAGGCGGCGCGCCACGAAGACGACCTGGCCGACCGACGGCAACTCGGTTCCCATGTAGCCGACGGCGCGTACCCCTGCCCACTCCCCCACCCGGGACGGGTTGGCGACCAGCGCCCACATTGCCGAAGGGGCGATGCCCTCCAGCAGGCGGCCGTCGCGGGCGACGACCCCGATCACGATCAGGCCCCGGCTTTCCGCCGCAGGAGATCGGAGACGAGGCGGGGATCCGCTTTGCCGCCGGTGGCCCGCATCACCTGACCGACGAGGAACCCGAGCGGCTTCATGTCGCCCTCCCGCATCCGCTCCAGGGCTTCGCCGTTCTCCGCCAGCACACCCTCCACCGCCGTCTCGATGGCGGCGACGTCGCTGATCTGGATCAGGTCCTGGGCCTTCGCCACCTCCGAAGGGCTCCCCTCCCCGGCGATGACCCGGTCGAGCACGTCCTTGGCCGCCGTGGCCGAGAGGTCACCTCCGGCCACCATGGCGCTCAGCTCGGCGAGGTGGGAGGCGTTGAGGGCGGTGGCGTCCAGCTCGACCGATTCCCGCCGGAGGTGGGCGACGACGTCGACGGTGAGCCAGTTCCCCACCATGCGGAGATCGGCGCCGGCGTCGACCGCCCCGTCGAACAGCACCCCCAGCTCCGGTGAGCCGCCCAGCACGACGGCAGTCTTCGGGTCAACCCCGAGCCCGGCGTAGCGGGCCCGCTGCTGGGCGGGGAGTTCCGGCAACGAGGCTTGCACCCGCTGCCGCCAGGCGTCGTCGATCTGGAGCGGGAGCAGGTCCGGCTCCTGGAAGTACCGGTAGTCCTCGGACTCCTCCTTGGAGCGCATCCCGGAGGTGTTGCCCGCCTCCTCGTCCCAGTGGCGGGTCTCGAGGATGACGGTGCCACCCGCTTCGACCAGCTCGATCTGGCGGTCGATCTCGTAGGCGACGGCCCGCTGCAGCGACCGCAGCGAGTTCATGTTCTTCACCTCGGTGCGGGTGCCGTAGGCGTCCTGCCCCACCGGCCGGACCGAGATGTTGGCGTCGAAGCGCATGCTGCCCTCTTCGAGCCGGGCGTCGGAGACCCCGAGCGACCGGACCAGGAGCTGCAGCTCCGCCCCGTATGCCCGGGCCTGCTCGGCGCTGCGCAGATCCGGCTCGGAGACGATCTCGACCAGCGGCACCCCGGCGCGGTTGAAGTCGAGCAGGGAGTACTCGGCGCCGTGGATCCGACCCCCCTCCCCGACATGGACGCTCTTGCCGGTGTCCTCCTCCATGTGGACCCGGGTGATGCCGACGGTGACCTCCTCGCCGTCAACGTCGAGCGCGAGGCGACCCGCCACGCAGAGGGGGACGTCGTACTGGGAGATCTGGTAGTTCTTCGGGAGGTCGGGGTAGAAGTAGTTCTTGCGGTGGAACAGCGACCGTTCCACCAACTCGCATTCGAGGGCGGCGCCGATGCGGAGGATCCCTTCGATGGCGGCCTCGTTCGGCACCGGGAGCGCCCCCGGCAGCGCCAGGCACACCGGGCAGCAGGTGCTGTTGGGTTCGGCGCCGAACGACACCGGGCACCCGCAGAACATCTTCGAGGCGGTCTGCAGCTCGACGTGGGTCTCGATCCCGATGACGGCCTCGTAGTCGGTCACGGCCCCGTCACCTCCGAGGTGGCGAGGGCGGGACGGGCGTCGAAGCCCACCAGGCGCTCGATCTCGGCCCCGACCCGGAACAGCGGCTCCTCCCCCAGGGCGGGAGCCATGAGCTGGAACCCGATCGGCAGCCCGGCATCGTCGAGCCCCACCGGCACCGACATGCCGGGATGGCCCGCCAGGTTGAGGGCGAGGGTGCACACGTCCGAGTAGTACATGGCGATCGGGTCGGCCGCCTTGGCCCCGATCGGGAAGGCGGTGGTGGGACTGGTCGGCGACACCAGCACGTCGACCTGCTCGTAGGCGCGGCGGAAGTCGTCCCGCACCAGGGTGCGCACCTTCTGTGCCTGACCGTAGAAGGCGTCGTAGTAGCCGGCGGAGAGGGCATAGGTGCCGAGCAGCACCCGGCGGATCACCTCCGGCCCGAAGCCCTCGGCCCGGGTGGCGGCCATCATCTCTTCGACGGTGTCGCCGGGAACCCGCAATCCGTAGCGGACCCCGTCGAAGCGGGCCAGGTTGGCGGAGCATTCGGCGGGGGCGATCAGGTAGTAGGCGGACAGGGCGTACTCGGTGGCCGGCATCGACACCTCCACCACCTCGGCCCCGGCGTCGGAGAGGGCGTCGAGGGTGGCCCACATGGCGGCAGCCACCTGCGGGTCGATCCCCTCCCCCGACAGCTCCTTGACGACACCGAGACGCATGCCCTTCACCCCGGCGGTGAGGGACCCGGAGATGTCGGGGACCTCACCCCGGTAGCTGGTGGCGTCGTGGATGTCGAAGCCGGCGACCGCCTCGAGCATCGTGGCGGCGTCCTGCACGGTGCGACTCAGCGGACCGATCTGGTCGAGGGACGAGGCGAAGGCGATGAGGCCGTAGCGGCTCACCAGGCCGTAGGTGGGTTTCATGCCGACGATGCCGCACAGCGAGGCGGGCTGACGGATCGAGCCGCCGGTGTCGGAGCCGTACGCCCCCAGCGCCGAGCCGGCCGCCACCGCGGCGGCCGCCCCACCGGAGGAGCCTCCCGGTACCGTGTCGGGATCCCACGGGTTGCGGGTCGCTCCGTACGCAGAGTTCTCGGTGGACGAGCCCATGGCGAACTCGTCGAGGTTCGCCTTTCCGAGGATCACCGCCCCGCCGTCCCGCAGCTTGGTCACGATGGTGGCGTCGTAGGGGGGGACGTATCCGGCGAGGATCTTCGAGCCGGCGGTGGTCTCCATTCCCCGGGTGCACAGGTTGTCCTTCAGCGCCAGCGGGATGCCCTGGAGGGGTCCCCGGTCCCTCCCGGCGGCGAAGTCGGCGTCGGCGTCGGAGGCGGCCCGGCGTGCCCCGGTCTGGTCGAGGGTGAGGTAGGCGTGAAGCTGAGCCTCGGTCACCGCGGCCCGCCGCAGCACCGCCTCGGTCAGCTCCACCGACGTGATCTCGCCGCCGCGCAGCGCCGCCGCGGCCGCCGTGATCGTGAGATCGGCGGGGTCGGTCACTCTCCCTCCAGGATGCGGGGAACCCGAAAGTAGGGGCCCTCCGCCTCAGGGGCCTGGCACAGCACGACATCCCGGTCGAGCGACCCGGTCACCTCGTCGTCCCGGAAGGCGTTCGTCATCGGGAGCGGATGCGAGGTGGGCTCCACCCCTTCGGTGGGGAGGGCCTGGACCCGCTCGGCGTGCTCGAGGATGGCGCCGAGCTGGCGGCCGTAGAGTTCCAGCTCCTCATCGCTCAGCGCGATGCGGGCCAGGCGGGCAACTTTGGCGATGTCGATATCGACCGGCATGACCCGCGATGCTACCCGAGCGGCCGCACGCCCTCGCCAACCCTCCCGTTACTCGGTGAGGAAGGAGTGCAGCGCCCCGTAGGCCTGATGGACGTTGGCGAGCGCCACCGACTCGTCGGCCTGGTGTGCCTGGAAGGGCTCACCCGGGCCGTAGTTGACGGCGGGGATGCCACGGTTGGTGAGGCGGGCGACGTCGGTCCAGCCCTGCTTCGCCATCCGGGTGCCGCCCAGGATCTGCTCGAGCCGGGCCAGGTACGCGTTGTCCTCCGGGACGGTGCCGGCGGGGGCCCGGTCCTTGATGATGATGATGTTGGCGGCCGCCGCGACCTCCCGCAGCCGCGCCTCGGCCTCGAAAATGGAGTACACCGGCGGGAACCGGTAGTTGAGGTTCACCGTGAAGGTGGCGGGGAGCACGTTGGTGGCGATCCCGCCGTCGGCCTTGGTCACCGAGAACACCTCGTTGAACTCGAGCCCGGCGATCTCGACCCGTTCCGGTTCACGGCGGTGCATCTCGGCGAGCCACGCCCCCGCTTTGGTCACCGCGTTCTCCCCCAACCAGGGGCGGGCACTGTGGGCGGCCTTGCCCTCGAAGATCACGTCGGCGTTGAGGGCGCCGTTGCATCCCAGCTCGAGCTGGAGGTTGGTGGGCTCCATCACGATGGCGAGCACGCTGTCGTCGAGCCACGGGGTGCGGGTGAGCACCGTTTCCAGGCCGTTCTCATCGACCGGGCCCTCCTCCCGGTCGTAGAAGACCCCGACGACGTCGAACGGGCCGCTGCGTACCTCGTCGTCCTCCATGAGGTGGATCATCACCGCCAGACCCGATTTCATGTCCGAGGTGCCGAGCCCGTGCATGCGGTCGCCCTCGATGCGGGGCGCCGCGTTGCCCTGCTCGGGGACCGTGTCGAGGTGGCCGTACAGGGTGATGAGGGGCCGGCCGGTCTGCTGGCCGACGACGAGGGCGTTGCCGACGCGGTTCACCGCCTTCATCGTCCACAGGGGCAACAGCCGTTCCGCGACCGCGGTGCAGATCCGACCTTCGTTCCCGGTGACCGAAGGGATCGACACCAGGTCGAACAGCGTCTGGTGGAGCGGATTCATACCTGCACTCCAAACACCCGGAGGGCCTCGTTGAGCGATGTCTTGCGATCGGTCGATGCCGAGCGGCGCCCGATGATGAGGGCGCAAGAGAGATCGTAACTGCCGGCGGGGAACTGTTTGGGTCGGGTTCCCGGCACCACCACCGCGTGGGCGGGCACCCGCCCCCGCATCTCGACCGGTTCCTCGCCGGTGACGTCGATGATCGGCGTCGACGAGGTGATCGTCGTGTTGGCACCGAGCACCGCCCCCTCCTCGATCAGCGTGCCCTCCACCACGATGCTGCGGCTCCCGATGAAGGCCCCGTCTTCGATGATCACCGGCCGGGCGGAGAGAGGCTCGAGCACCCCGCCGATGCCGACGCCTCCCGAGAGGTGGACGTCGCGGCCGATCTGGGCGCAGGACCCCACCGTGGCCCAGGTGTCGACCATCGAGCCTGATCCGACCCGGGCGCCGATGTTGACGTACCCGGGCATGACGACCACCCCCGGCTCGCAGAAGGCGCCGTAGCGGACCGTGCCCGGCGGCACCACCCGGATCCCGGCGGCGGCCAGGCCGTGTTTGGTGGGGATCTTGTCGTGGTACTCGAAGGGCCCGACCTCGAGGGTCTCCAGCGCGGCGAGGCGAAAGTAGAGCAGGATCGCCTGTTTCACCCACTCGTGGACGACCCAGTTGCCGTCGATCTTCTCCGCCACCTGCACCTCGCCGCGGTCGAGAGCGGCGATGGTGCGCTCCACCGCCTCCGTCGCGGCCGGGATCGTCTCCAGGTCGGCGTAGGCCGCCTCGACGAGGGCCCGGTCGCCGATCACGTCAGACACCGCTGCACCACCTCCACCGCGGCTCGGCACTCCTCGGCGGAAGGTACCAGGGCGAGCCGCAGGTATCCCTCGCCGCCTTTCCCGAAGAAGCGACCCGCCGAGACGACGACCCCTCCTTCGAGCAGCCGCTCGGTGGCGGCGAGGTCGTCGTCGACCATGACCCACAGGTAGAGGCCGGCGTGGGAGGCGACCGTCTTCAGCCCGATCGCGTCGAAGGCCTCCCGCAGGATCTGCCGCTTCTCGGCGAAGATCTCGCGGCGCAGGGCGGCGTGCGCGTCGTCGCCCCAGGCGGCGGCGGCCGCCGCCTGCACGAAGTCGGGGGAGGCGGTCCCGGTGGCGGTGCGCAGCTTCTTGAGGGCGGCGATGGCTTCCGGATCGCCGACGATGGCGCCGGACCGGTACCCGGTCATGCCGGAGCGCTTCGAGCACGAGAAGAAGGCGAGGACCCCGGCGGCGCCCGGGCCGGCGGCCTGCAGGGCCGAGGCGGGACCGTGAGGGAACGCGGCGGGCTCGTAGATGTCGGCGTAGCACTCGTCGGAGAGCAGCATCACGTCGGCGGCCCGGGCCCGTTCCACCAGGGTGAGCAGGTCGGCGAGCGGCGTGACGGCGCCGGTCGGGTTGTGCGGGGTGCAGATCCACAGCAGCCGGGCCCGTTCCCAGATCTCGTCGGACACCTGGTCGGGCCGGAGCACGAAGTCGCCGGAGAGGATCACCGGGCGCGCTTCGGCCCCGGCGAAGCGGGCTCCCCGCTCGTAGATCGGGTACCCGGGGGTGCCGTACACCACCACGTCGCCGGCGGCGCGGTCGACGAAGGCGAGCGGGGTGCTGAACACCGCCTCCTTCGCACCGGAGGTCGGCATGATCTGTGTCTCCGGGTCGACCGTGACCCCGAAGCGGCGGGCCAGGTAGCCGGCGATGGCCAGCCGCAGCTCCTCGGCGCCGGCGGTGAGGGGGTACTGGGACACGGCGGGGACCGCCCGGCGCAAGGCGTCGGGGATGAACTCGGGGGTCGGCTCCCTCGGGTCACCGATCGAGAAATCGATGACGGTGCGCCCCGCCTTCCGCATGGCGTGGGCCCGTTCTTGCACCATGGCGATCGGGTAGGCCCCCAGCTCGGCCAGGACCGGATTGAGTCGCATGCCGCCACGCTAGTTGCTCGACCCGGGATCGCGGTCCGGCTCGGCGCCACCGGTCCGGCTGCCTCCCGCCCCACCGTATGATCGCCCCGTGAGTTCCAACGGCTACCGCCTCGTCTTCGCCCTGCTCGGCCTCGCCCTCGCCGCGGTGGTGGTGTTCGTCGTGGCGGTGGCGCCTTCGGGGCGGGACGTCCCCCTCCCCGAGGCGGTGGAGCGCATCTCGCCAGAGGACGGGGCGACCGTGCTGCGCCAGATCGGGATCGTGATCGACATGCAGCCGGGGTACCGCATCGAGCTCTTCGTCGACGGGACCCTCATCCCGTCCGAGGAGATCCGGGCCTCGGTGCCGACCGGCCGGTTCGAGTGGTCGCCGGGCCCGCTCTCGATGATCCCCGAGTGGACGCCGGGGACCCACACCGTGCTCGTCACCTGGGATCGGGCGAGCGGGCTCCCCGACCCCGGCGAGCTCGGCTGGTCGTTCCGGGTCCAGTAGCGGCGGCGCCGCCCGCTCAGCCGGCCCCCGCCGCCTCCAGGGCTGCGGGGCCCTCGGCGAGGGCCCGCCGGAACGTCTCCTCGTCGATCACCGGTACCCCGAGCTGCTCGGCCTTGCGGAGCTTCGACCCGGGGTCGGCGCCGGCGACGACGGCGGTGGTGCGGCTCGACACCGAGCCGGTCACCTTGCCGCCCCGCTCCTCGACCGCCGCCTTCGCCTCGTCGCGGCTGAGCTGCTGCAGCGTCCCGGTGAGCACCAGCGTCACCCCCTCCAGCAGGGTGGCGCCGGCAGCGGCCTCCCGTTCCGGTTCCGGGTCCGCCAGCCGGACCCCGGCCGCCGCCAGCTTGCGCACCAGCTCCCGGTTGGCGGGATCGTCGGCCCAGTCCCGGATCGAGGCGGCGATCTCGGGGCCGACCCCCTCGACGGCGATGATCTCCTCCGGGGTCGCCGCCAGCAGGCGCCCCAGGCTGTGGAACTCCCGGGCCAGGAGGCGGGCCACGGTCCCCCCGACGTGGGGGATCCCGAGGGCGGTGAGCAGCCTGCCCAGCGGCCGGTCCCGGGCGCCGGCGATGGCCGCCATCAGGTTGTCGACCGAGACCTCGGCCCAACCCTCGAAGGCGAGCAGCCGGTCTCGATCGAGGGTGAAGATGTCGGCCGGGTCGTGGATGACGCCCTCCCGCCGCAGCAGGTCGACCGTCTTGTACCCGAGGCCCTCGATGTCCATGGCGCCGCGGGAAGCGAAGTGGAACAGGTACTCGCGGAGACGGGAGGGGCAGGCGTAGCCGCCGGTACAGCGCGCCTTCGCCTCCCCTTCCGGCAGCACGATCGTGTTGTCGCAGAAGGGGCAGGTGGCGGGCATGTGCCACTTGCGCCGTCCCGCCGGGCGGGCCGCCAGCACCGCTCCCACCACTTCCGGGATGACATCGCCTGCCCGGCGTACGATCACGGTGTCGCCGGGACGCACGTCCCTGCGGTGGACCTCGCCCTCGTTGTGGAGCGTGGCGGTGCTCACCGTGACCCCACCGACGAAGACCGGCTCCAGCACCGCGTAGGGGGTGACGGCGCCGGTGCGGCCCACGTTGACCTCGATCGCCTTCAGCAGGGTGGTCTTCTCCTCCGGCGGCAGCTTGTAGGCCACGGCCCAGCGCGGGCTCTTGGCGGTGAACCCGGCCGCCTGCTGATCGGCCAGCTCGTCGACCTTGACGACGATCCCGTCGATCTCGTAGTCGTATTCGTGGCGCCGTTGCAGGGTGTCGGCGACGAAGCGATCCACCCCGGCCAGGTCGGCGACCCGGGCGGTGGCGGGATTGACCTTGAGGCCGAGCTTGGCGAGCCACTCCAGGGCCTGGTGATGGCTGGTGAGGGTGGGCCCGCCTTCCAGGTACCCGAGCTGGTACACCCAGATCGACAGCTTGCGGGAGGCGGTTATGGCCGGGTCCTTCTGGCGCACCGACCCGGCGGCGGTGTTGCGGGGGTTCACGTAGGGCCGCAGGCCCTGTTCGGCCTGGCGGGCGTTGAGCTCCTCGAACGCCGAGACCGGCATGTAGATCTCGCCCCGAATCTCCATCACCGCCGGCGGGTCACCGTGGAGGCGGAGCGGGACGGCGTCGATGGTGCGGACGTTGGCGGTGATGTCCTCCCCGGTGACACCGTCGCCGCGGGTGGCCCCCTGGGTGAGCACCCCCGCCTCGTAGGTCAGCGACACCGCCAGGCCGTCGATCTTCAGCTCGCAGACGTACCCTTCCGGTTCCCGGCCCAGGAGGCGCACCAGGCGGTCCCGCCAGGCGTGCAGCCCTTCGGTGGAGTCGACGTTGTCGAGGGAGAACATGCGCTCCCGGTGCTCGACGGCGGCGAAGACGTCCGCCGCCGGGGCCCCGACCCGCTGGGTCGGCGAATCGGGGGTCACCAGCTCGGGATGCTCCGCCTCGAGAGCGAGCAGCTCGTTGAAGAGGGCGTCGTACTCGGCGTCGGAGATCACCGGGTCGGCCAGCACGTGGTAGCGGTGCAGGTGGAAGCGGATCTGCTCCCGCAGCTCCTCGATCTTGGCCTCGGTTTCCGCTGCGCCCATCGCTCGCTCCCGCCGTGACGTCCGGGCCGTACGCTACCGGGCGCGGGTGACACGGCGGGCCGGTCCCGGGCGTCTCAGCCTGCCGGCAGCACCCCTCCGATGGTGCCGCCGCCGAGTACCTCGTCGCCGCGGTAGAAGACGGCGGCCTGACCCGGGGTCACCGCCGCCTGCGGCTCGTCGAAGCGCACCTCCCAGGCGCCTTCGCCGGCCGGGGCGAGGCGGGCCGGGGTCGGCTCGGAGCGGTAGCGGATCTTGACGGCCACCGCGTCATTCTCCGGGGCGTGGCCTGCCACGAACGACACCCCCTCGACCCGGCAGCCCTCCGCCAGCAGGTCGCGGCGGGAACCGACGACGACGGTGGCCTCGGCGGGGCGGATGTCGACGACGTAGCGGCGCTCCCCCGCCGCCGCCCCGAGTCCGCGGCGCTGCCCGATCGTGTAGTCGACCGTCCCGTCGTGGTGGCCCACGACCTCGCCGGAGCCGGTGACGATGACGCCGGGCCGGGCCGCCTGCGGGAACCGTTCCCGCAGAAAGCAGCGGTAGTCGCCCTTCCCCACGAAGCAGAGGTCCTGGCTGTCGGGCTTGGCGGCGGTGCGCAGCCCGAGGCGGGCCGCTTCGGCCCGCACCCCGGTCTTCGTCATCTCCCCGACCGGGAACCGGATCCGTTCCAGGTCGCGCTGGGCCAGCATGTGGAGGACGTAGGACTGGTCCTTGGCGGTGTCGGCGGCCCGCAGCAGGTGGTAGCCGGCGCCGTCGTGACGGATCCGGGCATGGTGCCCGGTGACGAGGACGTCGCATTCCAGGGCGGTGGTCCGCTCCAGCAGCGCCTTGAACCGCACCCGCCGGTTGCACTCGATGCAGGGGTTGGGGGTGAGCCCGGCCAGGTAGGCCTCCCCGAAGGGGTCCACCACCGCGGTCGTGAACTCGTCGACGTAGTCGAGCACGTAGTAGGGGACGTCGAGCCGGGCGGCGACGCTGCGGGCGTCCTCGGCGTCGGCGACGGTGCAGCACCCGGCGCTGGGCATGGTGCCGTCGGATCCCTCCCACTGCTTGAGGGTGACGCCGACGACGTCCCAGCCCTGCTCCAGCATGAGGGCAGCCGCCACCGAGCTGTCGACTCCGCCCGACATGGCCACCAGCGCCCTCACGGCAGGTCCTCCAGCGCCGCCAGGACCCGCTCGGCGGCGACGTCCCCGTCGGCGGGCGTGGTAACCCAGCCGAACGTGAATCGCACGCATTCGGCGGCGGCGTCCTCGTCGAAGCCCATGGCGGCGAGCACGTGGGAGACCTCGCCGGCCCCGCTGTGGCAGGCGGAGCCGGCGGCGGCCGCCACCTGGCGCCGGTCGAGGCGGATCAGCAGCGTCTCGGCGGGGACGCCGGGGAAGCGAAGGTGGCTGTGCTGGACGAGCCGACGGTCGGGCGGGACGTTCACGCCGAGGCCGGGCACCGCGGCCCGCAGCCGGGTCTCGAACCTGTCCCGCGCCGCGGCGACGTCGCGGCGGAACCGGGCCCGATCGGCCACGGTCGCCTCCATCGCCGCCACCATGCCGACGATGCCGGCGACGTTGTGGGTGCCGGAGCGACGCCCCAACTCCTGACCGCCGCCGTGCAGCACCGGCTCCAGCTCGATCCCGTTGCGCACGTAGAGCAGGCCCACCCCCTTGGGTCCCCCGAACTTGTGGGCCGCCAGCGAGATGAGATCGGCTCCGGTGGAAGCCACGGTGACGTCCTCGGAGACGAAGGCCTGCACCGCGTCGGTGTGGACCGCCGCCTTCCGACCATCGAGGGCGGCGGCGATCTCCGCCACCGGTTGCCGGGCCCCGGTCTCGTTGTTGGCTGCCATCACCGACACCACCGCGGTGTCGCTGGTCACGGCGGCGACCACCGCGGCCGGATCGACGACCCCGTCCCGGTCGACCCCGACCCGGGTCACGGCACAGCCCAGGCGCTCCAGGAAATCTGCGGTTCGCAGCACCGCCTCGTGCTCGACGGCCGTCGTCACCACACCGCCGCGCCGCCCTGCGGCGAGGGCGGCCCCGGCGACGGCGAGGTTGTCGGCCTCCGTCCCGCCACCGGTGAACACGATCTCGAGCGGGTGGGAAGCGCCAAGCAGGGCGGCGGCCCGTTCCCGGGCCTGCTCCATCGCCGATTTGGCGCGGCGGGACGTCCCGTGGACGCCGGAGGGATTGCCGAACACCTCGTCGAGGAAGGGGGCCATCGCGTCCCGGGTCTCCGGGCGCACCATCGTCGTCGCCGCGTGATCCAGGTAGAGCATGCCCCGTCATTGTCGCAGAGTGCCCGCCGGAGGAGAACGTGGAACGCGGCGGCCGGGAATGCAGTCACATCCGCACCGATCGCTCGCCCGACCCGCTCCGATCGGGCATGGACGGCTTCAGCGATTGATGCCGAATTCCTGGACGTCGAGGCTCCATGCTTCGCCGTCGGTGACGATTGCTTTCCCACCGATCGACGCGTAGGTGACCTCGGCGAGGTCGACACTCTCCGGGATGACGTTGATGCACAACCTGGCGTCGACGACCGGGATCACTCGCGTTCGCACCTCGGGTCGTTTCACGAATTCCGCCGTTGCACCGTCGTAGACGAACGTGAACCCGCGGACGACCACGTAGGCGTCTCGGGCTTCGACGATCTCACCCACGAAGTGCCGCCGGACATCGGTCTCGAATGCCCTGCGCTCGGCGACGTGGATCTTGGCACCGGGTTCGATCGCCATCCGATGCACTGTAGCGAGGCACCACACCGGCCAGTGGCCGTTTCCCCGGACCCGCCGCGGAATGACGATCGGCGGGGACGCCCGAGCGCGGCGACCAGGTGTTGCGACCGCCGCCGGGTGCCCGCCGCCGGATTCCCCGCAGCCTCCTAGAGGCCCTCGTCCGGTGCCACCACTGCCAGGAAATCCGCCACCGCCGCCATGTAGCGGGTGGGATCGACGTTCCACAGCCCGTCGTGGGTGGCGCCCTCGAAACGCTCGTAGGTGACGATGTCGGGACGTGCCTCCGCCAGGGCGTCGCTCACTTCCACCGGCATCACCGCGTCGTCGCTCCCGTGCATCAGCAGCATCGGCACGTCGAACTCGTCGGCCCGGGCCACCTGATCGAGCGCCGCCCACTCGGTGCCGTTCCAGATGCGCACCACCTCCTTGGCCAGGCCGGTGAACAGCGACGGCACCCCATGGTCGGCGACGGCCCGATCGGCGAGCACGCCGACGTCGAGAGCCGGCGAATCGAGGATGACACCCCGCACCGCGCTGGTGTGGTCGCTCTCGTGCAGGTAGGTGGTGACGATGGAACCGCCCATCCCGTACCCGTACAGCACGACGTCCTGCGCGCCCCGCTGCAGCGCGAAGCTGACGCCGGCGTCGATGTCGGGCCATTCGGTGAGCCCCCACTCGAAGCGGTTCGGGTCCGCCTCCGGCGCCGCCCCGTCGTTGCGGTAGGTGACGACGAGGATCGGGAAGCCGAGGTCCGCCAAGGTGGGGATGATGCGGAGCGCCTGGCGCCGCTCGTCGAGGCCCTGCCCGTGCACCAGCACGATCCAGGTGTCGCGGATGCCGGGGATGAGCCATGCCGGGTCGACGCCCAGCTCGCCGGGGACCCGGACCTCCTCGAAGGCGAGCCCGGCGGCGGTGGCGGGATCACCGTTGAAGGCGTAGCGGTCCCACCGCACCAGCTCACCGGGGAAGAAGGTGCCGTCGAGGGTCCGGAAGCCGTGCTCGACCGTGTCCTCCCCCACCCCGATCAGGCCGGTGACCTGGCCGTAGGCTGACGATCCCTCCACCCCCCAGATGCCCTCCTGCTCCGAGAGGCGGGTCCGGGTGAGCACGATCCGCCCCGTCTCGACCGCCACGATCTCGAGATCAGAGGCGGCCACCTGCCGGGCGGGTGTCAGCAGGTCGGCATTGATGGCCGCCGCCCCGGCCCACACCGCCACCACCGCTCCCGCGACGGCGAGGGTGGTGAGGACGACCGCGACGCGGCGCAGCCAGATCCCGAGGCGGCTTGGCTCCATGCGGGCAGGCTAGGAGCCTGCCGGCGAGGCCGCATTCCAGGGCGGCGCCGCCCGGGTCGCCCCCGTCACCGCCCCTCGAAGCGAGGCGTCTCCTTGGCGACGAACGCCTCGATGCCGGCGCGGGCGTCCTGGGTGGCGAACACCTCGTCGAAGGCGGCACGCTCGATCTCGATGGCGGCCGGGAGCGGCCGGCCGTAGCCGTCGCCCAGGGCCCGCTTGGCGGCCCAGTAGGCGCGGGTCGGCCCGTTGGCCCAGGCGGCGGCGGCTTCCATGGCGCCGGCCACCAGCTCGCCTGCCGGGAACACCTCATCGGCGATGCCGGCGGCGAGCGCCTCTTCGGCCCCCATCCGGCGGCCGGAGAGCACCATCTCCTTGGCTTGCTGGTAGCCGACGAGACGGCTCAGCCGGTGCGTGCCGCCCGCCCCGGGGATGATGCCGAGCAGGACCTCGGGCTGCCCGATGACGGCATCGTCGGCCAGGAATCGGAAGTCGGCACCGAGGGCGAGCTCGAGGCCGCCACCGAGGGCGTAGCCGCACACCGCGGCGATGGTCGGCTTCTCGAGCCGCTCCAGCCGACGGATCACCGCACCCAGCTCCACCGCCTGCGGGTCGCTCCCGCCCCCCTCCACGGAGCGGGCGAACGCCTTGATGTCGGCACCGGCGGCGAAGTGGTGCCGCCCGGTGATGACGACGGCCCGCACCACCGGGTGCCCGGCCGCGCCGATGGCGCCGTCGAGGGCGGTGATCAGCTCGACGTCGAGGGCGTTCACAGGGGGACGATCGAGGGTGATGAGCGCCACCGCGCCGTCCACCTCGTAGTCGACCAGACTCACTCCTCCGCTCCTCTCGGTCGCCGCAAGCAGGCTAGTGGGGCCGGGAGCGTCCGCTCACGGTGCCGGCCGGGAAGGGTTCTGCCGGGGCGCCGGCCTCAGAGATCGGTGCGCTCCAGCAGGCGCCGGGCGGCGGTCCACGGGTCGACGGTCCCGGCGGCGACGGCGGCCGCCACTCCCTCCCCGCCGCCGTCCGCCACCGCCTGCCGCATGCGATCCCGCAACCCGGCGCGCAGCGCCGCCTCGAACTCGGCGAGCAGGCGGGCGGCTCGGCGGCCGGCGAGCAGACCGGACGCCACGAGGTGATCCCGGTGGCGGTGCACCGCTTCCCACATCGCCCCGATCCCTTCCCCGGTCGTCGCCACCACCGGCAGAATCGGAGGTCGCCACGCCCGATCGCCCCCCATCTCGAGCATCTGGCTCAGGTCGTCCACCGCCTGCTCCACCCCGGGACGGTCGGCCTTGTTGACCACGAAGACGTCGCCGACCTCCAGCAGCCCGGCCTTGGCGACCTGCACCCCGTCCCCCCATCCAGGGGTGACGACCACCACCGTGGTGTCGGTGTTGGCGGCGACGTCGACCTCGTCCTGCCCGACCCCGACGGTCTCGACCAGGATCTCGAGGAACCCGACGCCGTCGAGCATCGCCACCACTCTGGGGGTGGCGGCGGCGAGGCCGCCGAGATGGCCCCGGCTCGCCATGGACCGGATGTAGACCCCGTGGTCGCCGGCGTGCTCCTGCATCCGGACCCGGTCGCCGAGCACGGCGCCGCCGCTGAAGGGGCTCGACGGGTCGACGGCCACGATGGCCACCCTGGTTCCGGCGAGGCGTATGACCTCGACGAGACGGGAGGTGAGGGTCGATTTGCCGGCACCGGGCGCCCCGGTGATACCGGTCGTCCAGGCCCGCCCGGTGGCGGGATGCACCGCGGCGAGCACGCCGTCACCGCCGGGGCCCGCCTCCTCGACGAACGAGACGAGCCGGGCCAGGGCGCGCCGGTCGCCGGCGGTGGCGGCGGCGAGGAGGTCCTCCGGCGATGGGGCGGGCGTCATCAGGGCCACGAGCCTACCGGTGGGCGGGAACCCGCAGGGAGGCCCGGGCCGGCGGGGCCCGCCGCGTCGCGTTCGGGGCGGTACCGTGGGACGGGCGCGGGTCGCGTCGGTGCAGGTGAACGGCGCGGCGCCGGCCGAGGTGTGCTGCGACGTGACCGGCTGAGCCGGCCGCCGTCTCAGATGGCGACGACGGTTTCGACGCCTGGTACCCGGTCCTGGAGGATGCGCTCGATGCCGGCCGTGAGCGTCATGGTCGACAGCGGGCACCCGCCGCAGGCGCCGACGAGTTGCAGGTTGACGGTGCTCCCCTCGGTGCCGAGCAGGATGAGGTCGCCACCGTCGGCCTGGAGGGCGGGGCGGATGTACTCGAGGGTCTCCTCGAGCATCACGACGTCGATCAGGTCCTCTGCGTGCTCGGGCGCGGAGGCAGGGGCCGTGTCCACCGGGGAGGCGACCTGGATGACAGAACTCTGCACTTGGGAGTTGTCGCTCATTACCCACACTGCAACGCTGCGTTGCACCGCTTGATTCCGATTCCTACTACGAGTGTAGTGCGAATCGGGAGGCCGGCTGCCCCTCCCTCAATCGGGCGGCCCGATCCCCAGGAAGGAACGCAGCAGGTCGGCGAGCAGCCCCGAAGACGGGAAGATCGCCACGCCGAGCGAGCTCTGCCGGAGCATCCACTCCCCGGGGGGCAGCGTGACGACGTCCTCTCCTTCGATCCGCAGCGTCATCGGCCCGGTGGCGACGATCGTGGCGGTGGGCACGCCCCAGTCGAGCCCGACCCGCACCGTCTCCGGGAGGATGTCGCCGGCCGGTTCCGGCTCGAGCCCCCCGTAGTAGTGGGCCAGGATCTCGCGGTAGCTCGCCCCGCGGTCGGCCATCGCCTTCGCCCCCCACTGACTCATCCCGACGCCGTGGCCCCAGCCTTCCCCGACGAAGGTCGCCACCCCCGGGGTGCCGGCTTCCCCGGGTGGGATGAGCGGGATGTCGGTGCGCCCCGTCGGCGGCTGGAACTCGACCTCGAAGGTGTAGGAGAGGATGGACTGCGGCCACCGGCCCCCGCCCGGCCGCAGCGCCGGGAACAGCCCCGGGTAGAGCTGGGGACCGTGGGTGTTGATCACCGCCCGCACCGCCGTCACCGGGATCCGGGTCAGGCCCAGCTCACTCCCCACCACCAGCGTCCCCGGACCCTCCCCCTCCGGGGGGCGCTCGATCGCCATCGACACCAACTCGGCGCCGACCGCATACCCGCCGGTGGTGAGTACGCGGGACAGCACCGAGGTGTCGACGGTCAGCTCCCAGCGCTCGTAGGGGGTGACGCCGGCCTCGTCGGAGTCGACCGGCTGCAGGTAGGGAAGGGCGGTCCCACCCCAGATGTCCTGGACGGCCCGGGTGCGGTGCCCGGTACTCGAGGAGTAGAGCGCCTGGGCCGGATCACCCCCGTACTGCAGGATCTCGCCGGCGGTGCGCTCCACCGCTCGGGTCCAGGCGGCGTCGGCGCCGACGTCGCCCCGGTACACCTGGCAGGCGGTGGAGGCGCAGATGTCGAACCCGTACTCGGTCCCGGAGGCGGTGCGGCCCCGGTGCAGCGTCCAGGCCAGATAGGTGCGGGCGGCGACCGCCTGGGCCGCCAGGCTCTCGGCCGGCCAGGAGGTCGGCACCTCCCGGATCCCGAGCAGGTACGACTCGAGCGGGATCTCCTCGACGACGCCCAAGCCGTCGACGCCGGCGGTGACCTCCAGGGTCCCGGTGTGGCGGCCGTAGCCGAGTTCGACGACGGTGCCCTCCCCCGGGACCAACTCGATGTGGTCCACCGGCTCGGCCGGAGCCGGCCGGGTCACCGGCAACGGCAACAGCAGGGCGGCGACGAGCAGGACGGACGGTGTGTTCACTCGTGCATTCTCTCAGGGCGCCGGGGCTGTCGGAATCAGATACGCTCGATGGCCGCCCCCAGCGACTGCAGCGTGGTGACAAAACCGTCGTAGCCGCGATCGATGTGGTGCGCTTCGTGCACGATGGTGTCGCCGTCGGCGGCGAGGCCGGCGATGACGAGGGCGGCCCCGGCCCGGATGTCGCAGCCGTCCACTTCGCAACCGCTCAGGGTGTCGACGCCGCGGATCACGACGTGCTGCCCGTCGGTGTGGATGTCGGCGCCCATCCGGTTCAGCTCCCCGATGTAACGGAACCGGGCGTCGTACACGTTCTCGGTGATGATCGAGGTGCCGGACGAACGGGACAGGTAGCTCACCATCTGGGGGTGCATGTCGGTGTGGAACCCGGGATAGGGCAGGGTGGCGAAGTCGACCGGCTCGGGCCGGTCCGGTCCCTTCACCGTGAACCAGTCGTCGCCCCTGGTGACCTCACACCCCGACCCCTCCATCTTCCGCAATTCCATGCGGAGGTGGTCGGGATCGCAGCGTCGCACCGTCACCTCCCCGCCGGTGCCGGCGGCGGCGAGGGCGTAGGTCCCGGCCTCCAACCGGTCCGGGACGACGGAATGGCGGGCGGGGGACAGCGTCGGGACCCCCCGGATCTCGATGGTGGAGGTGCCGGCGCCCTCGATCTTGGCCCCCATGGCGTTGAGGAAGGCGGCGAGGTCGGCCAGCTCGGGCTCCCGGGCCGCGTTGCCGATCGTGGTCCGGCCCCGCGCCGCCACCGCCGCCAGCAGGATGTTCTCGGTCGCCCCGACGCTGGGGAACTCGAGGAAGACGTCGGTGCCGATCAGGCCGTTGGGGGCGGTGGCCCGCAGCACCCCGTGGCGCAGCTCGAACTCGGCTCCCATCTGGCGAAGCCCGTCGAGGTGCATGTCGATGGGGCGCGCCCCGAAGTCGTCGCCTCCCGGGAGCGCCACCCGGGCCTCCCCACACCGTGCCAGCAGTGTCCCCAGCACCAGGATCGAGGCCCGCATGCGGCGCACCAGCGACAGCGGCGCCTCCGGATTGGGGTGCTCGGGAACCTCGATCAGCAGCGAGTCCCCGCTCCGGGAGCAGACCGCCCCGATGTGCTGCAGCACCTCACCCATGATCTCGACGTCGAGGATGCCGGGGACGTTGTCGAGCCGGTGACTCCCCGGCGCCAGCAACGTCGCCACCATGTGCTTGAGGGCGGCGTTCTTTGCCCCGTGCACGACCACTTCTCCGGCGAGGGGTGCGCCGCCCGTGACCCGAATCGATGCCATGGCAGGATTGTATTGGTCGCTCCCGGCAAACACCGCCCGCCCCATTCGCTAGCCTCCGAAGTCGGAGGAAGGAGGCGATGTGCGACTCGCCCTCGGCGCCGACCACGCCGGCTTTCAACTGAAGGAAGAGCTGAAGGTGCTGCTGGCCGACGCCGGCCACAGCGTCCTCGACCTCGGGACCGACTCCACCGAATCGGTCGACTACCCGGACTTCGCCGCCGCGGTGGGCCGGGCCGTCATCGAAGGCCGGGCGGAGCGCGGCATCATCGTCTGTGGCTCGGGCGCCGGGGCCAGCATCGCCGCCAACAAGCTGACCGGCATCCGCTGCGCCCAGGCGACCGACACCTACACCGCCCACCAAAGTGTCGAGCACGACGACGTCAACGTGATCGCCCTGGCGTCGCGGGTGACCGGGACCGCCCTCGCCTGGGAGATCGTCGAGGCCTTCGTCGGGGCGACCTTCTCCGGGAAGGAACGCTTCGTGCGGCGCCTCGAGAAGGTGGCCGCCCTGGAGCGGGAACGCGCCTGAGTCGGAAACGCGGGGCAGACATGGCACCGCCGGGTCGTTACGATGCCACCCATGGATTTCCCCCCGACGGAACGGTTCGTCAACCGTGAACTGTCGCTGCTCGACTTCCAGCTCCGGGTACTCGGCCTGGCCGAGAGCCCCGAACTGCCCCTGCTGGAACGTATCAAGTTCGTCGCCATCGTCAGCCAGAACATGGACGAGTTCTTCCAGGTGCGGGTCGCCGGTCTCACCAACCAGATCGCCACCGGGGTCGTCAAGCGCCGCTACGACGGCTTGACCCCGAGCGAGCAGCTCGAGCAACTCGGACCCAAGGTGACGGCCCTCAACGACCGCATCGACGATCTGCTCCTCGACGAGCTGCTCCCGGCACTCGAGAAGGAGGGCATCCGCCTCGCCCACATCAGCGAGCTGGGCCCGGAGGAGCGGCTCCACCTCGACGAGCAGTTCGAGAACGACATCTTCCCGGTGCTGACCCCGCTGGCGGTCGACCCGTCGCACCCGTTCCCTTTCATCTCCAACCTCTCGCTCAACCTGGCGGTGCTGCTGCGCGACCCGAACGTCGACGGCCTCCAATTCGCCCGGGTCAAGGTGCCGCCGATCCTGCCCCGCTTCGTCGTGCTTCCCGACGGCAAGCGTTTCGTCCCCCTCGAGCAGGTGATCGCCAGCCACATCGACCGGCTCTTCGGCGGCCAGGAGGTGATCGACCAGTTCATGTTCCGGGTCACTCGCAACGCCGACTTCGCCGTCGAGGAGGAGGAGGCCGAAGACCTGCTCGCCGCCATGGAGAGCGTGCTCCGCTTCCGCCAGCACTCGGCGAGGGCGGTCCGGCTCGAGGTGAGCCCGCGCATGACCGACCAGGTGCTCGACCTCCTCACCCGGGAGCTGGACCTCCCCTTGAGCGCGGTGTACCAGCGCCGCACCCCCCTCGACCTCAGCGGCCTGTGGGCGATCTACGGGCTCGACCGTTCCGACCTCAAGGAGCAGGCCTGGTCGCCCCAGACCCAGCCGCGTCTCACCGAGGCGACCGGCAAACCGGTCGATCTCTTCGCCGAGATCGCCGCCGGCGACCTCATGGTGCACGTCCCCTACGAGTCGTTCGCCACCTCCACCGGCGCCTTCCTGGCCCAGGCGGCCGCCGACCCCGACGTGCTCGCCATCAAGCAGACCCTCTACCGCACCTCCGTGCCCGAGGATCCCGCGATCGGCGGTGAGGAGGCGATCGTGCAGTCGCTCATCGCCGCCGCCGACGCCGGCAAGCAGGTGGTGGTGCTCGTCGAGTTGAAGGCCCGCTTCGACGAGGCCGCCAACATCAACTGGGCGAAGATGCTGGAGAGCGCCGGCGCCCATGTCGTCTACGGCGTCGCCGGCCTCAAGACCCACTCCAAGATCCTGCTGGTGGTGCGGCGGGAGGGCGGCAAGCTGAAGCGCTACGCCAATGTGGGCACCGGCAACTACAACCCGAAGACGGCCCGGCTCTACGAGGACATCGGGATCTTCACCGCCGACCCCAACATCGGCGCCGACTTGTCGGAGTTGTTCAACGCCCTCACCGGCTACGCCCGCTGGGATTCCTACCGCAGCCTGGTGGTGGCGCCGCGGGCGCTCCGCAGCTACTTCGTGTCGCGCATCCGGGAGCAGGGACGGCGGGGCGGCGACGGCCGCATCGTCTTCAAGCTCAACCACCTGGTCGATCCCGACATCGTCGACGAGTTGTACGCCGCCTCGCAGAACGGGTGCCGCATCGACCTGGTGGTGCGCGGCATGTGCTCGCTGCGAGCCCGGGTCCCGGGGCTCTCCGAGAACATCCGGGTTCGTTCCATCGTCGGCCGTTTTCTGGAGCACTCCCGGGTCTACCGGTTCGGCCATCCGGAGGACGGCGCCGCCTACTACCTCGGCTCGGCCGACATGATGCAGCGCAATCTCGACCATCGGGTGGAGACCATCACCCCGGTCCAGGATCCGCACCTGGCGCGGCGCCTGGAGGAGATGCTCGAAGTCAACCTCGCCGACGACGTGCTCGCCTGGGAGATGCAGCCGGACGGCTCCTGGGAGAAGGTCCCGACCGTCGAGGGAGTCAGCACTCACGATCGCCTCTGGCAGCTCGCCCTCGAGCGCGCCAGCGACGACCGGTAGCCACCTCGATGACCCCTCTCACCTCCGACCCGAGCATCTGGGCGGCGGGTGGCGTCGTTCACCGTCACCGGCCGAAGTGGGGAATCCAGTACCTGCTGGTCCACCGTCCCCGCTACGACGACTGGTCGCTCCCCAAGGGCAAGCTCGACGACGGCGAGTCGATGGCCGACGCCGCCATCCGCGAGACGCACGAGGAGACCGGGTACACCTGCGCACTCGGCCCCGAGGTGGGGACGATCGCCTACCGGACGACGGCCGCCAACCACAAGGCGGTTCGCTACTGGCTGATGGAGTCCGAGCGGGGCCGCTTCCGCCGCAACGCCGAGGTCGACGCGGTCGAGTGGGTGGGGATCGAAGCCGCCCGCCGGCTCCTCAGCTACGAGCGCGACCTGGCCGTGCTGGAGCGGGGCCACGCCCTGGCGACGAACCCGCACTCCTCCGCGCTCTACCTGCTGCGCCACGCCAACGCCGGCGTCCGGGCCAAGTGGCAGGGCCCCGACCGGAAGCGCCCCATCACCAAGATGGGGCTCGCCCAGGCTCAGGCCATCACCCAGGAGCTGACCCAGTTCCCGGTGACCCGGGTGGTGACCGGGCCGGCGGTGCGATGCCGCCAGACGATCGAGCCGCTGGCGACCGTCATCGGCCTCCCGGTCGAGAAGGAGGAGACGTTCGGGGAGAAGGCGACCCCGAAGCGGATCATGCGCTGGCTGCAGGCACAGGACGGCCAATCGGTCGTTGCCGCGACCCACGGCGAGGTGGTCGAGAGCGTGATCCGCCCCCTCGCCGGCACCGGGGTCCGGGTGGAGGGCCGGCTCCGTTGGCCCAAGGCCTCGGTGTGGATCCTCGAGGTCATCGACGGCGCCGTCGTCTCCGCCCGCTATCTCGCCCCGCCGTCCTGAGGGCCGAGCCGGCTCCGCAACCACCACACCGTCACTTCGATCAGCTCCGAGACCGCCCCCGCGCCCGACGGGTCGAGGCGCCGCGGCAGCCGGAAGGAATGGTCGGCGCCCTCCACGGTGGCGACGGTGGCGTCCGGCAGTCCGGCCGCCAGCGGGCGGATGAGAGACGGAGGACCGAGCCGGTCCTTGCTCCCGGCGAAGAAGAGCTGCGGCACGGTGATGCGGCCGAGGTGGGTCGTGTCCCGCGGTTCCCCCCTCCCCAGCGGCACCAGGGGGTAGCCGTAGAAGACGAGGGCGGCCGCCGGCCGGCCTTCGTCGCCGGCGAGGTGTGACGCCACCCTGCCGCCCATCGACTTTCCGGCGAGCACGAGACGGGCGCAGGACCCACCGAGCCGGTCCGCAGCCGCCCGGTGCGCCGCCAGCAGCTTGGGGAGCCGATCCGGGGCCTTCCTTCCCGCCTCCCGGTAGGGGTAGTCGAAAGTGAGGGTGGGAAAGCCGGCGCCGGCCAGGCCGTCCTGCAGGGTCACGATGAAGGGGTGGTCCTGCCCGGCTCCCGCCCCCGGGGCCAGCAGCACCCCGACGTCACCCGACCGGCGCGGCATGGCGAGCCGGCCCGTCACCTTCTCGCCCGCCGTCCACGTGATCCGCAGCGTGCGCGCCACCGGCGGGAGCGTACCCTCCCGGCAGCCACTCCGGTAGCGTGGACTCATGCGCATCGAGGTCTCCCCCACTCCGGATGACCTGGCGACGGCCCTGGCCGATCTGGTGGAGGACCGCGCCGCCGCCTCGCCCGGGACCTTCACCCTCGGCCTGGCCGGAGGCAACACCCCGCAGGCCGGCTACGCCCGTCTTGCCGACCGCCCGATCGAGTGGGAGCGGGTGGTGCTGTGGCTGGGAGACGAGCGCTGGGTCCCGGAGACCCACCCCGACTCCAACACCGCCATGGTGCGCCGCATCCTGGCCGGCGCCGTCCCGGCCCGGTTCCTCGCCCCCCACTACACCCCGGGCGATCCGGAGCGTGCCGCTGCCGAGTACGAAGATCGCCTCCTCGGTCTCTTCGCCGGCTCCGACGGAGCGCCCGCCCCCGACGTGGTGTTGCTCGGCCTGGGCGACGACGGCCACACCGCCTCGCTGTTCCCCGGCACCGCCGCCCTCGAGGAGCGGTCGCGCCGCTACGTCGCCAACTGGGTTCCCGCCAAGGACACCTGGCGGCTCACCGCCACCATGCCGTTGCTATGGGCGGCGACGGAGCTGGTCTTCGTCGTCGCCGGTGTCGCCAAGGCCGCCACGATCGCCGCCGTGGTCGAGGACGAGGCGCCGCTCCCCTCCCGGGCGGTGGCCGCGGGGGCCGGCGCCGTCACCTGGCTGCTCGACGAGGCGGCCGCCTCCCGGCTCAGGAAGGCTCCTCGCTCGTCGTCGTAGTCGTGGGTGGGGGCGGCAGCGTCCCCACCACGCCGCGGCGGACCGTGTCCAGGTAGACCTGCACGGTCGGGTCGTCGGATGCGAGGTCGGCGGTGCGGACGACGATCTCGGCGTTCAGCTCGACCGGATCGCATTCGAGACGGGCCGCGCCGAGGTCGAGCTGGCGTCCCCGTTCCGCCAGTTCGGCGAGATCGGCCGGCAGGTCGTCGTCGCCGGTGACGACGGCCAGCGGGACGTCGACGAGGGCGGCGGCGTAATCCTCGACGAGCTGCACCCCGACCCGCACCAGGCTCCCGCAGCTCTCTGCCTCGGCCGCTTCCGGCACCGGCCGGTCGCAGGCGGTGACCGCGAGCACCACCACCACCAGGGACACGAAGAAGCGGCGGGGAGGGGTCAGTTCCCGAGATACCATCCGAGCGTCTCCGGAGTGAGAGAGATGAAGTACCGGCCCGCCTCGGTCTGGGCGGCGAGGCCATCCAGCCTGGCGTCGATCAGCTCGCTCATCGTCTCGAAGGAACAACTCGCCTCGGCGGCGCGCACCCCGAACCCCTTCAGCTCCTCCTCGAATGCCGTCGCCCAGCCGGGCATGTCGATTCCTCCCTGGAGGGTCGCGATCTCGTCCTCGGTGAGGTCGTCGACCCGGTCGACGTAGCGTTGGGTGGTCTCGATGAAGCGATCGGCGATGCCGTCGCAGGTGTCGGTGTCGGCGTCGCCGCCACCGCAGCCGGCGGTGATGATGGCGGCCGCCACCACCAGAAGGATCGCTCTCCTCATGTCGGCATCGCCTCCCAGCGGTCGCCGTCTCCTGGTCTCACGCGCGCCGTGCCGCGGCCGGGGGCGCAGGGAGACGCCCCTCACCGGGGACGATACTCCCGGGTGGTGGATGCGCCGTGGAGCGTATGGGAAGCGAACTACTGCGAGAAGCCCTCCGACTTCACCAGCTCGAGCATCATCTGGCCGAGCTCCGAGTCGGACGAGAGTCGATCCACCCGCGCTTCGACGAGGCTGTTCATCGTTTCGGTCGAGCAGCCCGCCTCTTCGGCCTTCAGCTGGAGCGTGAGCATCTCCGTCTCCACCTCACTCATGAACACCGGGCTCTTCGGTGGCCAGCATCTCCTCGGGGGTCATGGCGTCGAGCTCGTCCAACCACGCTGCACGACGTCGATGCTCTGATCGGCGAGGCCCTCGCAGGAGTCGGCGTCGGAGCCGCCGCAGGAGCCGACGATCAGCCCCAGCACCGCCAACACCGTGACCATCTTCCTCATGATGTCCTCTCGAATCGGAGCGAGGGCACCATAGCCGGGGGCCTCCGTGATCGGAGGTCTAGGAAACGGGGCGATCTTCCCCGTCGACGACGACCTCGTCGACGATGCCGACGATCACTGGTCGGATCGGACCGGTGTCCACCCCGAAGATCTGTCGGGCCGAGTTGCCCTCGTCGATGATCAGCACGGTCTCCCCCGCCCCGGCGCCGACCACGTCGACCGCGATCAGGTAGTCGTGCGGGTCGCCGGCGGCGTCGAGCAGGTCGCAGACCAGGAGGCGCTGCCCGTCGAAGAACGGGTGGCTGATGGTGGACACCACCGTACCGGTCACCCGGCCTATCTTCACGGTTCCCTCACCGCGAGCTGGTCGACGATGCCGACGATGGCATGGTCGACCGGGACGAACCGCACCGGCAAGGCCTCGGCGGCCTCCCGCGATCCGACCCAGTACACCAGCTCCCCCGGCCCCGCCATGTGCACCGCGTCGGCGGCGACGAACGGCGCACCGGTCTCGTTCTCGTGCTTGTCGAGCGGCTGGACCACGAGGAAGCGGACCCCGGCGAGGCCGTCCGCCTTGATCGTCGCCACCACGGTCCCGGTCACGCGTCCCAGCTGCACCCTCAGGCCTCCCGCTCCACCGGCCGCAGCGCCACCCGGCGCCGGAACCGGAGATCCGAGCCGAGGTTGGCTCCCATCTCGTCGTGGAGTTGGGCGACGATGCGGGCCTCGACGAGCTGGCCGGCCTCTTCGCTCCAACCCTGGGCCGCCTCCACCGCGGCTTCGACGTCGGCGATGTGGCCGCTGAACAGTACGTAGCCCTTGCCGCCGAGCCCGTCGGCGAGACGCACCGCGGCCACCTCCACCTGCGCCGCCTTCACTCCGGCGTCGGCCGCCTGCACCACGGTGGCGACCGTGGCGGTTTCGACGATCCCGAGGGCTTCCCCGCCGAGCGTGGCGACGCTGCCGCCCCCGGTGATGGCGGCGGTCACCGCGGGGTGGATGTCGGGGAGGAAGAGGCGGTCGAGGATCCACTCCGCGCCCACCTCACCCCCCACGGTGAGGGCGACCTCGACCGGAGCGGTGTCCCCGCTGACGAGCACCAGGTACTTGCCGGGGTGGACCGTCCCGGCGTAGATCGAGCCGAGCGGCGCCGCCTTCACCATGGCGTCCCCGGCAACGATGCCGACCGCGATCGAGCTGAACTCGAGCATGCCGACGGCCGGGTCGAGGTGAGCCGCGGGGGGCGGGGAGGTGTCAGACAATGCGCAACGCTCCCACCACGGTCACCCGGCGGACCCGGGAGAAGGTGCGGGGCCGCACCAGGCCCTCCCCGGTGGGCGAGGCGATCGAGAACGAGGTGAAGCCCTCGCCCCCGGCGCCGAGCCCGGCGAAGTTGGGGCCGTTGGCGACGAAGATGCTGCAGTTGGTGGCCCGGGCCATGCGGGTGATCGTCGCCACGTTGGTGGAGTGGATCGAGGCGGTGTGGCGGAACCCGTGCTCGGAGCGCACCGCCAGGTCGATGGCGTCGTCGACGTCCTTGACCCGCACCACCGGCATCACCGGCATCATCTGCTCGGTCCACACCAGGCTGTGCTCCCACGGCACCTCGGCGACCAGCAGTCTCACGGGGGCGTCGGTCGTCACCCCGATCTCGGAGAGGATCACCGAGGCGTCCTTGCCGATGAACTTCGGGTTCACCACCCCCGGCTTGGAGGGCGGCCCCAGCTCGGTGAAGATGACCCGCTCCAGCCGCTTCAGCTCGTGCTCCTTGAGCCGGTGGGCGCCGGCGGCAGTCATCGCCTGCACCAGGCGGTCGGCCACGGTGTCGACGACGATGGTGGTCTTCTCGTCGATGCAGACCACGTTGTTGTCGAAGGAGGCGCCCCGCACGATGTCGCGCCCCGCCTGGTCGAGGTCGGCGGTCTGGTCGACGACCGCAGGCGGGTTGCCGGGGCCGGCGGTGATCGCCTTCTTGTTGGTCCGCAGCGCCTCCTTGACGACCCCGGGACCGCCGGTGACGAGCAGCACCCGCACGTCGGGGTGGTGCATCAACTCCTTGGCGCTGTCGAGGGTGGGGTTGGGGAGGGCGGTGACGAGGTCGGGTGGCCCCCCCGCCGCGACGATGGCGCGGTTGAGGAGCTGGATGTTCTCAACCGAGACCCGCTTGGCGTTGGGGTGGACGTTGAAGGTGGCGGCGTTGCCCGCCGAGACGATGGCGATGGCGTTGTTGATGATGGTCGACGTCGGGTTGGTGGTGGGGGTGATGGCGGCGACCACCCCGTAGGGGGCCCACTCGGTGACCATCATGCCCTGGTCTCCGGTGACCACCACCGGCTCGAGGTCCTCCGGCCCCGGGGTCTTGGTGGTGACGAGGCGGTTCTTAACGATCTTGTCCTCGGCCCGGCCGATCCCCGTCTCCTCCCGAGCCAGGTAGGCGAGCCGGTCGCCCTCCCGCAGCATGGCGCTGCGCATGGCGTCGACGATGGCGTGGCGGCGCTCCAGGCCCATCTCGCGGTACGCCACGAACGCGCCGCGAGCGGCCGTCACCGCCTGCTCGATGCCGGGGTGGATCCCGTCCCCGAGCTGCGACTCGAATCCGGTGAGTTCGCCGGCGGCGCGTAGCGACGGACCATGGTGGTCGTGCTCGGCGGCGGCGACCCGGCCCTTGACCCGCTCGATGATCGCCTGGATCTCGCGCTCGGTCAGCATGCCGTACCGTCACCTCCCCGGCGGCGCCGTCGCCTCATTTGCGGTACTTCACGTCGCCGTCGACCTCCCAGGTGTCGACGATGGCCATGATCACCGCGTCGCAGGGGCGGTCCTTGGTCAGCTCGGTCTGCCGGGCGGAGCTGCCCTGGGCGTACATGACCACCTCGCCGACCCCGGCGCCGACCGCATCCACCGCCACCACGTAACCGGCGGCGTCCTCGTTGTCGGTCCCGATCTGGCGTACCACGAGGAACTTCATCCCCTCCAAGAGGGGTTCCTTGCGGCTGGCCACCAACGTGCCTGCCACCCGTCCCAGGTACATGGCTCACCTCCCGGCCGGAGCGGCCGTCCGCTCCCGGCCTCGTCGTGCTCCTACCCCATCTCCTGTTGGGCCTCTTCGACGCGGCCAAGGGGCAGCACCAGATCGATGTTGAGGTGGGGCCGGGCGATGACGTGGGTTGCGATGACCTCGCCGACCTTCTCGGCGCCGCGCACACCGGCGTCGATGGCGGCCTTCACCGCGGCGACGTCACCCCGCACGATGGCGGTCACGTAGCCGCCTCCGGTCTTCTCGTACCCGACCAGCTCGACCTTGGCGGCCTTCACCATGGCATCCGACGCTTCCACCATGGCGGCGAAGCCTCGTGCCTCGATCATTCCCAGAGCTTCAGACATGAAGCTCCTCCTTCCAGTTCGTCTACTTGTTCGTGGCCTGACGTCCGTCGATGCCTTCGAGGGCGGCGACCGCCGCCCGCCAGCCGACGTCGATGTCCCGCTCCTCACCTCCGAGGTAGACCCGGCCCATGGAGCCGTAGGACCTCACCTCCAGGACGTTGATCTCGGCCGCCTTCTCCGCTTCGTTGGCGGCGAGGGAAGCGTAGGCGGCGGGCTCGCATTCGAGCACGTACAGGGTCTGGCCGGGGATGATCATCTGCCCGTGGCGGGTCCGGTTGATGAGCTGGGCGTGATGGTCGTCGAGGCGGCGGATGATCTGGCTGGAGAGGATGCGCGGCTTCATCCGGTCGGCCTCGGTGAGCCCGATGGCGTCGAGGATGGCGGCACCGGCGGCCCGGGTCTCCGCCTGGTCCGGGGAGTGCACCTCGAGCACGCCGAAGTAGCGCTCGATGATCTGCATGCCCGGCTTGACCTTGGTGGCCTTGAGGGCGATGTCGGTGAGGCGGTTGATCTCGATGCCGGGCGCCACCTCGACCCAGAGGGAGGCGTCGTTGGCGAGTGGGAGGAACCCTTGCGCCACGGTGCCGAGGAAGGCGGCGTACTGCGGCTGGAGGCTGTCCAGGAAGGCGTAGGACCGGACCTCAATATCGCTCTTCATTGGCGTCTCCTTGCTCTCCCGCCACGATCTGCACGCCGGCGGAGGCGCCGATCCTGGTGGCGCCGGCGGCCAGCATGTCCTCCACGTCCTCGAGGGTACGCACCCCGCCTGCGGCCTTGATACCCATGTCGGGGCCGACGGTCTCCCGCATCAACGCCACGTCGTAGACGGTGGCGCCGCCGGGACCGAAGCCGGTCGAGGTCTTGACGAAGTCGGCCTTGGCCGCCTTGGCGAGCGACGAGGCGACGACCTTCTCCTCGTCGCTAAGCAGGGCGGTCTCCAGGATCACCTTGCACAGCGCCCCCACCTCGTGGGCGGCGTCGACCACCTTGGAGATGTCCTCCCGCACCAGGGCGACGTCGCCGGACTTGAGGGCGCCGATGTTGATCACCATGTCGACCTCGCGGGCCCCGTCGCGCAGGGCGCGGCGGGCCTCCGTCGCCTTGATCTCGGGTGGGGTGGCTCCGAGGGGGAACCCGATCACCGAGCAGGCCACCACCCCGGAGTCCTGGAGCTGGGTGGCGGCCCGCTTCACCCAGGTCGGGTTGACGCACACCGAGGCGAAGCGGTACTCGCGGGCCTCGGCGCAGAGCCGGTCGATGTCGGAGGCGGTGGCCTCGGGTTTGAGCAGGGTGTGGTCGATGTACTTGGCGAGGTCGAGCGGCACGTCGGCGGCGTCGCCGTGGAAGCTGACCCGGTCGGCGCCGTTGGCGACCACCTGCCGCACCTTCTCGGGGGTGTCGCAGAGGTCGTAGCCGGCGGCGAGCGCCTCCAGCACCTGGCGGGTGACCGCCTCGACGAGCTCTGTGCGATCCATCGTGCTCATGTCCTCAGGTAGCTTCGTTCGATCTCGGTGATCTTGTCGACTCGGCGGGCGTGACGGCCTCCGCCCCACTCGACCGAGAGCCACTCCTGGACGATCTGCCAGGCCAGCGCCTCGCCGATGAGGCCGGCGCCGAGGGTAAGCACGTTGGCGTGGTTGTGCTCCCGGCTGTTGCGAGCCGTCGACAGGTCGTAGCAGAGGGCGGCCCGGACCCCGGGGACCTTGTTGGCGACGATGGCCGAGCCGATCCCGGCGCCGTCGATGACGATCCCCCAGCGGCACTTCCCCTCCCCGACGAGGCGGGCCACGGCGTGGGCGAAGTCGGGGTAGTCGACCGCGGCAGGTGAGTCGGTGCCGCAGTCGTGGACCTCGTGGCCGGCTTCCCGCAGCTTGAAGGCGAGCCGCTCCTTGAGCGGGTAGCCGCCGTGGTCGGCCCCGATGGCGATGGCGTCGCTCCCCGGCTGCGGCATCCGATCCTCTCCCGCCGGGGAGGTCGCCGGCGGGGGTTCCGGTGGCGGCGTCCCGGAGGCGAGCAGCTCGTCGACGATGCGGCCGACGAGCTGGCGGACCTCGTCCGGGTCCGGCGGCCGCGACCGGGCCGCGGCGCCGCTCGCAGTTGGCTGTGTCATCGCACCGTTCCCATGGGGAGAGCGCTCATCCTAGGGGGGCGAGCCGCGGCGGGGCTGCCCGCCCGCGGCCCGTCGGGGGCGCCGGCCGCACCGTATGATGCCCCTATGACCGATCGGGACCCCGCCTTCCTCTGGGAGACCGCCGCCATGCGCTCGGTGGCGCAGCGGCGGGCCCGTGACCAGGCCGGACGGGGCGGGGAAGGCGACATGGTGTGGGTGACGCTGCGGGACGGTCACCGTGCCACCGGCATCCCGGTGGAGACGCTGCGAAAGTGGGCGCGGCGCGACGCGGTCCCGTCGTTCCTGGAGGAGGGCCCGTTCGGGACCCGGCGCATGATCGACCTGGTGGCGGTGCATCGCCGGGCCCGGGACTTGGGCCGCTCCATCGAGCCGGTCGCCGAGCCGGAACCGCCACCGCCGGCGCCGGCCGCTCCGCCGCCGCAACCGCCACCGGCGCCTGCTGCCAGGGAAGCGCCGCCGTCCGCTCCGTCCTCGGCGGCGCCGCCGGCCGACCCATCCCAGCCGCCTCCTGGCACGATGATCGTGCCCATCGCCGCCTGGGACAAGATGCTGCTCCAGCTCGGCAACCTGCACCAGGCGGGCCAGCAGCTCGCCGAGGCTCGGGAACGGGCCGGCCGGGCCGAGACCGAGGCCCGGTTCCTGCGGGAGCGCCTCGCCGAGCTGCGCCGTGAGCTGGAAGGGCGCCCGGGAGGGCCGGGACCCGAGATCGAGCCGGCGCCGCGGCAGGAGGAGGCGACGACGACGCCCCGTGCCCCCGTCCGCCTCCCGGCGACGACCCGGCTCTGGCTCCAGATGGTGCGACGGCTCCGTTCGCCGCGGCGTTGAGGCCGCCTCAGTCTCCGACCGTTCCCAGCCAGCGGAACTCCCGGGGACCCAGGGTCAGCTCCGGACCCGCCGGCGCCTGCTCGCCGCTGCGGAGATCCACCCGGGCCACGGCCGCGTCGAGATCGAGCACGGTAGACTGGGTCGTCGTCGCCACGTTGGCGACCACCAGGATCGATTCGCCGCCGTCGTCGCGGCGCGCGAAGGCGAGCACCGCCGGGTTGGAGGACGGGACCGGCAGGTACTCGCCGGTGCCGAACACCGGATGGCGGCCCCGCAGCGCCAGCAGGGACCGCACCCAGCGGAGCAGGGAGCCCTCGTCGTCCCGCTCCGCCGCCACGTTGACGGCGGCCGGCTCGTAACCCGGGGTCGCTACCAGCGGCAGGTAGAGATCCTCCGGAGGCGCCTCCGAGAACCCCGCCGCCGGCGAGGCGTCCCACTGCATCGGGGTGCGCACCCCGTCACGGTCCTCCAGCAGGAACTCGTCGCCCATCCCGATCTCGTCGCCGTAGTAGATGATCGGGCTTCCCGGCAGCGACAGCAGCAGGCCGAACATCAGCTCCAGGGTGGGGCGGTCATTGTCGAGCAGCGGCGCCAGCCGGCGCCGGATGCCGACGTTCTTGCGCATCCGCGGATCGGGGGCGTACTCCCGCCACATGAAGTCCCGCTCCTCCGGGGTCACCATCTCGAGGGTCAGCTCGTCGTGGTTGCGGAGGAACACTCCCCACTGGCAACTCGACGGGATGACAGGCGTCGCCGCCAGGATGTCGCGCAGCGAAGCGGCGCTCTGGCGTTTGAGGGACATGAAGAGGCGGGGCATCACCGGGAAGTGGAACGCCATGTGGCATTCGTCGCCGTCCCCGAAGTAGGCGACCACGTCCTGCGGCCACTGGTTCGCCTCGGCGAGCAGGATCCGGCCCGGGTACTCGGCGTCGACCACCGCCCGCAGCCGCTTCAGGTAGGCGTGGGTCTCGGGCAGGTTCTCCCCGTTGGTGCCGTCCCGCTCGTACAGGTAGGGAACGGCGTCGAGGCGCAGGCCGTCGAAGCCGGCGTCGAGCCAGAACCGCATCACGTTCTCGATCTCGTCCCGCACGTCCGGGTGGTCGAAGTTGAGGTCGGGCTGGTGCTCGAAGAAGCGGTGCCAGTAGTAGGCCTGGGCCTGCTCGTCCCAGGTCCAGTTGGAGTCCTGGGTGTCGGTGAAGATCACCCTCGCCTCGCTCCAGCGGTCCGGGGTGTCGCTCCAGACGTAGCGGTCCCGGGTCGGCGAGTCCGGCATCCGGGCCTCCTGGAACCAGGGGTGCCGATCGCTGGTGTGGTTGACGACCATGTCGCAGATGACCCGCATGCCGCGCTCGTGGGCGGCGGCGAGGAAGCGGCGCACGTCCTCGACGGTGCCGTAGGTGGGGAGCACCGCCCGGAAGTCGGAGACGTCGTAGCCCCCGTCCCGCAGCGGTGACTGGAAGAACGGCAGCAGCCACAGGCAATCGATCCCGAGCCATTGCAGGTAGTCGAGGCGGCTGGTGAGGCCGGCGAAGTCGCCGGTGCCGTCGCCGTCGCCGTCGCAATAGGCGTACACCGGGACTTCGTAGAAGACCGCGGTCTTGTACCAGGGAGGAGCCATCGGGACCCCAGTCTACGAAACCGACCGCGCCGCCGGCACCTCTAGGCTGCAGCCGGTGAACCTGAAGGTGTGGGGTGCGATCGTGGCGGCGGCCGTCGGGTGGGGAACCACCGGTGTCGCCACCCGCGCCGCCCTCGAGGACGGGATCCCTCCCTACGCCATGGTGACGATCCGGGCCGCCCTCACCGCCGTCTTCATCTACGGGTACCTGCGGATGCGCCACATCTCCCCCGCCCGGGGCCGCCGCCAGTGGACGACCGGGCTCGTGATGGGGGTCACCAACCTCGCCGTGCCCTTCGTGCTCTTCACCCTGGCCTACCAGTACGCCTCGGCGGGCTTCGTCGGGCTGCTGGTGGCCCTCATCCCGATCGGGACCGCCATCGGGGCCCATTACATGCTGGCCGACGAGCCACTCCACGTCGCCAAGGTCGTCGGGCTCACGGTGTCGCTGCTCGGGGTGGGGGTGCTCGTCGCCTCCGGGGACAGCGGCCTCGCCTCCGGCGGCCGGCCCGTAGCGGCGGTCGCCCTCTCGCTCGGCGCCGTCGTCATGGCGTCCTTCGCCGGTGTCTACGCCAAGCGCCACGTCGGCAGCTACAGCCCGGTCGAGCTCACGGGGATGCAGTTCGGGACCGGCGCCACCATCTTGGTGGTGGCCATGCTCATCGCCGAGGGCATGCCGCCCGTCATCACGGCGTGGGGCTGGTTCCTCATCGTCTACATGGCGATCTTCGGGTCCGTCATCCCCTACACCCTGTTCTACTGGCTCCTCGGCAACGTCACCGCCACCAAGGCGTCGCTGATCGGGTACGTGGTGCCGCTGGTGGCGCTGGCGGCGGGGGCGCTGCTGCTCGACGAGCGGATCCAGGCTGGGATCGTGCTCGGCGGGATCCTCATCCTGGGCGGGGTGATCCTCACCGATCGTTCCGAGCGGGTGGTGCGCCCCACCGTGCCGGTTCGGTGACGGATTGTATCCCGGCTGCTCCCGTACTATTGCGCCATGCGCCGCCGCCCCACCACCGACGCCGCTTCCTTTACGGTGCACCTGGCCCGCAAGGTGGTGGTGGCCGTGGTCGGCCTCGTCACCATCCTCATCGGGGTGCTCGGGCTGTTCCTTCCCATCCTGCCGGGCATGCTGCTCATCGTCGCCGGGCTCGCCATCCTCGCCACCGAGTTCGCCGTGGCGCGACGGTGGCTCGACGGCCTCCGCACCCGGTTCCGGCACCTCGTGGAGCGGCGCCGATGAGGGGACGCCGGGGGGGGCCCGGAGGCACTAGGGTCCTGGCCTGACATGACGGACCCGATCATCACGAGCACCGGCCTCGGCCACGCCTACGGCGACATCGTGGCGCTGCATCACGTCGATCTCGAGATCCCTCCGGGTCGGGTCGGCCTGGTGGGAGCGAACGGGGCGGGGAAGACCACCCTCATCAAGATCCTGCTCGGCGTGCTCCACCCCACCGTCGGCGCTACCACCGTCTTCGGCGCCGACCCGCAGACCGAGCCGATCGTGGTGCGGGCCCGCCTCGGCTACATGCCGGAAGGGAGCTGCCTCCCGCTGCATCAGACCGCCGCCGACTTCATCGTCTACGCCGCCGAGCTGGCCGGCATCCCGCCCCGGGCGGCCCGGCAGCGAGCCTCGGACGTGCTCACCCTCGTCGGCCTCCACGAGGAGCGGTTCCGCTATCTGGGCGAGTTCTCCACGGGGATGAAGCAGCGGGCCATTTTGGCGCAGGCGATCGTGCACGACCCACGGCTGGTGTTCCTCGACGAGCCGACCGCCGGCCTCGATCCGGAAGGCCGTGACGAGATGCTCGACCTCATCTCCCGCCTCGGGGAGTTCGGCATCAACGTCCTGGTGTCGTCCCACGTGCTCCCCGACATCGAGCGCACCTGCGACTGGGTGGTCATGCTCGACGGGGGTCGGGTCCTCCGCGCCGGCCCGCTGGAGGGCCTCACCGACACCGGCACCGTCGAGATCGAGCTGGTCGACGACCCTGCCCCGGTGGCGGCCGCCCTCACCGCCCGGGGAGCGGTGGTCGAGGTCGACCGCCAGACGATCCTCTTCACGCTGCGGGAAGGTGACGCCTTCCTGCTTGCCCGCGACGTGCTCGCCGACACCGGCGCCGGGCTGCGCCGCCTCGGCCCTAAGACCACCACCCTGGAGGACATCTTTCTCGAAGAGGAAGGTGAGACGTGAGCGACCGCGGCGTCGTCTTCGACCTCGGCTACAGCCCGCACGAGGGCCCGCGCCTCGGACGCTTCGGGGCGGTGCGCGCCGTGCTCAAGGACGGGGTGCGGCGGGTGCTCGGGCTGCGACGCAAAGCCCGCCGCAAGGTGATGCCCTGGCTGCTGTTCGGCTTCGCCCTGCTCCCGGCGGCGGTGTTCGTCGGCCTGGCGTTCTTCGTCGGCAGCTTCAGCCCCGAGGCAGAAAGCCCCTTCGGAGGCCACGTCGAGTACATCGGCCTGGTGGGGACACTGGTGCTGCTCTTCGTCGCCCTCGCCGGTCCCGAGCTGCTCATCCCCGACCGGGAGGAGGGGGTGCTGGCGGTGTACAGCTCCCGCCCCCTCACCGTCGGCGACTACCTGCTGGCGCGGGCGGGGGCGATGGCGATCGTGGTCGCCGGCTTCATGATCGTGCCCAACCTCCTCATGTACGTCGGGTTCGCCGCCCTCGACGAGCGGGGTTTCGCCTCGACCCTGGTCGGGAACTGGGCCGACCTGCTGCGCATCCTGGGGGCCACCGCCGCCTATCTCCTGGCCTACGGGGCGCCGGCCCTGCTCATCGCCACCTACGCCAAGCGCAACGGCCCCGCCACCGGGGTCTACCTGGCGGTCATCCTCGGATCGACCGGGCTGGCCCAGGGACTCAGCCAGGCCGCCGACATCCCGGGGGGACGCTGGGGCTCCCTGCTCTCGCTGGTCCAGCACCCCGAGATCGTGCGGTCGTGGATCTTCGGGCGCGTCCCCGACACCGGCTCGATCCCGACCGAAGCCGGGTTTGACCCGTGGGTGTCGCTCGCCGTCATCATCGCCATCGCGGTCCTCACCGGGGTGCTGATCCACCGCCGCTACCGGAGGTTGATGTGACCGACGCCGCCGTCGCATCCAACCCGGCGCTGGTCGCCGACGCCACGGTCGAGGCGACCGCGGTGTCGAAGTGGTTCGGCCACAAGGTGGCGGTCTCCGACGTGACCTGCTCCTTCGGGCCCGGCCTCACCGGTCTGCTCGGACCGAACGGCGCCGGCAAGACCACCCTGCTCCGGATGATGTGCGGCCTCACCGTCCCCTCCGAGGGCACCCTCACCATCGACGGGCAGCTGCCGCGGCGCGAGGTGGAGGTGTACGAGCGCCTCGGTTTCGTCCCCGAGGAGGCGGCGGTGTACGGGGCGCTCACCGGGCGCGAGTTCGTCGAGTACGCCGCCAAGCTCACCGGGCTCGCCGACCCGAAGGCGGCCGCGGCCCGCACCATCGCCGTCGTCGAGCTGGAGGATGCCGCCGACCGGGTCATCGGCGGCTACTCGAAGGGCATGCGGCAGCGGGTCAAGGTGGCGGCGGCGCTGGTGCACGAACCGCAGATCCTCATCCTCGACGAGCCCCTCAACGGCACCGACCCGATCCAGCGGGCCCACCTCATCGCCCTCTTCCGCCGGCTCGGCGACGAGGGCCACACCGTGATCGTCTCCTCCCACGTGCTGCAGGAGGTCGAGCGCATGACCGACCGGGTCATCGCCATGGTGGACGGCAAGCTGGCCGCCGCCGGCCACATCGGCGCCATCCGCCGGGCGATGTCCGACATCCCCTACCGGGTGCTGATCGAGACCGACGACACCCGCCGCCTCGGAGCAGCCCTGGTGGGAAGCGACGTCGTGTTCGGGGTCACCGTCGACGGCGCCGCCCTCCGGGTGGAGACCACCGACCTCGCCTCGCTGGGCCGGGTCATCGCCCGGCTGGCACGAGACCTCGACCTGCGACTCACCCGCTTCCGGCCCGAGGACGAATCGCTCGAGAGCGTGTTCCGCTACCTGGTGAGGCGCCGATGACCGCGGTGCTCGCCATCACCCGCATGACCGTCCGCCAGGTGCTCGGACTGCGCCGCCTCATCGGCCTCGCCCTGCTCGCGGTGGCGCCGGCCGGCATCTTCTTCCTCGGCAGCGCGCGCAGCGACCCGGGCCGCATCGCCGAAGGACTCGCCGGAGCCGTCGTCGGAGCTTTTATCAACCTCGTCGTCCCCGTCATCACGCTGATCATGGCGTCCTCGGTGCTCGGCTCCGAGCGCCGCGACCAGACCCTGTCGTTCCTCGTGCTCCGCCCCATCTCCCGCCTCTCCATCGCCGGCGCCAAGCTCGCCGCCGCTTTCGTCACCGCCTTCGCCCTCACCGGGTTCGGGGCGCTGGCTTTAGGGATCGTCGCCTTGGTCAGGTTGCACGACGCCGGCTACGTCGTCCCGCTGCTGGTGGGCACCGCCGTCGCCACCCTCGCCTACGCCGCCATCTTCATGCCGCTCGGCTACATCACCGAGCGCGCCACGCTCATCGGCCTCGCCTACGTCTTCGTGTGGGAGAACGGCATCGCCGGGGCTCTCGAAGGCCTTGCCGGGCTCTCCCCGTGGCGGCTCGGATTCTCGGCGATGGTGGACCTCGCCCCGGCGAGCTTCGAGACCGCCATCGCCGACATCCGCAGCTTCGCCCTCGGCACACTGGAGCCGGGCGCCGGCGGATCGATCGTCAAGGTCCTGGTGCTGGGCGTGCTCTCCGTCGTCGTCACCGGCTGGATCCTGCGGCGCCGCGATCTCGCCTAGCGCCCACCAGCCGCCCCTCCCCCGCCGTTCCTGCCCGGTGTCACGCCACGCCCACCGAAACCGACGGAATACAGGGGCGCAACCGCCGATCGCGGCTACCTTCACCCCGTGACGACACACCGGATCCCGTCGCTCGGCCGTCGCATGGGAACCGCGGCCCTCATCGTCTCCGGAGGGGTGCTGCTGTCCCGCGTCCTCGGCCAGGTGCGGGACGTCGTCTTCGCCTCCATGCTCGGCGCCGACGGGGTCACCGACCAGTACGTCGCCGCCTTCACCATCCCCGACTTCCTCAACTACCTGCTGGCGGGCGGCTTCCTCTCCATCACCTTCATCCCGATCTTCTCCCACTACCTGGCCGACGACGACGAGGACGGCGGCTGGGCCGCCCTCACCGCCATCATCCGGCCGATCGCAGTAGCGATCACCGCCCTGGTGGTGGCCGGGGTGGCGCTCGCCCCCACCGTCATCGAGCTGCTCTTCCCCCGCTTCACGCCCGAGCAGATCGACGCCACCGTCCACCTCACCCGGATCGTGTTGCCCGCCCAGCTCTTCTTCGTCGTCGGGGCGCTCTTCACCGCGGTCCAGTACACCAAGGGCGTCTTCACCATCCCGACCCTGGCCCCCATCGTCTACAACCTCGGGATCATCGCCGGCGGGGTCGCCTATGCCCTGGTGGTGGGCGAGGCCGATCCGGAGGGGTTCGTCTGGGGGGCCCTGGCCGGCGCCTTCGTCGGGAACTTCGCCCTCCAGTGGTGGGGAGCCCGCCGGGTCGGGATGCACTTCAGTCGCGGCCTGTCGTGGCGGCATCCGGCGCTGCGTGAGTACCTGCTCATCGCCCTGCCGCTGATGATCGGCCAGTCGATCGTGGTGCTCGACGAGACCTTCATGCGCATCTTCGGCCAGTACGTCGGGACCGGCGCCCAGACCGAGCTGCGGTACGCCCGCCAGACGATGCTGGTCCCGGTCGGCGTCATCGCCCAGGCCGCCGCCGTCGCCGCCTACCCGTTCCTGGCCCGCCTCTTCGCCGAAGGGCGGATCGAGGCCATGAAGCGCACCGTCGACAAGGCGCTCCGCTACGTGGTGGTGCTCGCCATGGTCGCCACCGGGCTGGTCGCCGCCATGAGCACCCCCATCGTGCGGGCCCTCTTCCAGCGCTACCAGTTCACCGCCACCGACACCGCCGCCACCGCTGCAGCCCTCTTCTGCTACGCCTTCGCCATCCCGTTGTGGGGCATGCTGCAGATCCTTAACCGCGCCTTCTACGCCCGGCGCGAGATGTGGACGCCGGTGGTGGTCGGCACCGCCGCCACCCTCGCCGCCATCCCCATCTACGCCATGCTGCAGAACGCCTACGGGCTGCGCGGGGTGGCGATCGCCTCGGCGCTGGTGCTCGCCATCTACACGTCCATCCTCGCCACCATCTGGTACGGCGACGCGGACGGCGCCCGGCGGTTGCGAGGCGTGCTCACCGTCGCCGGCCGGGCGGTGCCGCTCATCGCCGCCGGGGCGGTGGCGGCCGCCCTCGTCAGCCGCGCTGTGCAAGGGGTGGTGCCCACCGGGTTCGCCGGCTCGATCGCGGCAGTGGCCCTGGGCACGGTTGCCTTCGCCGCGGTGGCATTCGGGTTCGGGGGCGTGCTCCACGACTGGTCCGCGGCGCGCCGTGCCGGTGGCGTGACGGAGGACGAGGAGCGGGTCCGGCCCCTCCCCCCCAACCCGGAGGAGTAGCGAGCCGTCACGCGGGAGAGGGCCGCCAAGGGGCGACCCTCTTCGACTGGTCCGGTGCCCGGTTCAGGCCGGCGGATAGACCCCCGCCGAAGCCGAAGCCTCGGTCTGCCAGAAGATGTCCGACACCTCCTGAATGAGGTCGATCAGCTTCTGCGACACGTCCGGATCCATCGACTTCTTGGCATCCCCCGCCTGCTTGATGGCACGCCAGAAGAGGTCGTGCAGCTGGGGGAACTGATCGAGGTGCGGCGGCTTGAAGAAGTCGGTCCACAGCACCGAGAGATGATGCTTGACCAGCTCGGCGCGCTCCTCCTTGATGGAGATGCAGCGCGCCCGGAAGACGTCGTCGTCGGATGCGTGGTACTTGGTGCAGCAGTTCAGCACCGACTTGGCCTCGATCATCGCCTGCGCCGGGTCGTAGACCCCGCAGAACAGGTCGCAATGGGCATGAGCCACTCGGGTCGGTCGGAACAGACCCACGGGTCACCTCCTGTGATACTCGATTGTTGCTTCACCGATCGACCCTACACCTTGCCCGCGCCCTGGGTTACGGCCCCGCCGGTGGGCGTTTCGACCTCTACACTCGGGGTCCGAAAGGAGCAGCGTGCGCCGTCGCAAAGGATCCCTGGCCGCCCTCGGCGCCGTCGTCCTGGCGGCCGTCGCCTCGCTGCGGGGCCGGGTCCGCCGCTACGTCGTCGCCGAGGATTCGATGCGCCCCTTCTTCCGGCCCGGCGACTACCTGATCGCCCAGCGCCTCACCCGGCTCCCCGAACGGGGCAGCGTCGTGATCATCCCCCACCCGGCCCGAGAGGGCTTCGAGCTGGTGAAGCGGGTGGTGGGGCTGCCCGGGGAGCGGATCACGATCGCCAACGGTCAGGTGCACGTCGACGGGGGGGTGCTCGCCGAACCGTGGGCGGACGGGATCACCCGCCCCGAAGGCGACTGGCGGCTCGGGCCGGACGAGCTGTTCGTGCTCGGCGACCATCGGGCCGTGTCGGTCGACGACAGCCGCACCCTCGGGCCTGTGACCGCCCCCGCCCGCTGGAAGGTGACAGCCCGCTACTGGCCCCCGGGGAGCATCGGCCTGCTGTGACCGGCTAGGGCTTGCGGGCCAGCAGCAGCACGCCGGTGGCGTCCCCCTCCTGGTCGTCGCGTTCCACGTGCCGCAGCACCCGCTCGTTGCGCTCGATGGCGAGATCGCCGAAGTCGGCGGCGAGTTCCTGCTCGGTGTAGAGCACATCCGGCGACGACGGTCCCCCGACGCCGTGCTCCAGGTTGTCGCGATGGTGGGCGATCAGCAGCAGGGTGCCCCCCGGCGCCAGCGCCCGGACCGCCTTGGCGTGGATCACGATCCGCGTTGCGGCAGGGAGCTGCAGGTAGGAGAGCAGCACGAGATCGAATGCCGCCTCCTCGGGCTCCCAGGTGAGCAGGTCGGCGCTGACGAACCGGATGTCGAGACCGGCCTGCCGGGCCCAGGCGGCGGCTTGCCCGGTCGCCACCTCCGACAGGTCGACGGCGAGGACCGCGTGGCCCTGCTGCGCCAGCCAGACGGCGTTGCGGCCCTGCCCGCTGCCGAGGTCGAGGGCGCGGCCCGGGGGGAGGCCGCCGAGGTGCTCGGCGACGAAGGCGTTCGGCTCGGATCCGAACGCCATCCCCCGCTCGGCGTAGCGGTCGTCCCAGCGCCGCCGGTACTCGTCGCTGCTCATCCCGCCGAAGCCGTCACCGCCCATGGCTCCGATGCTATCGGCGCCCGGAGTGGGGACCCAATCGGATCATCCGCCGCCCAGATTGCCCAGATCCTCGGCGCTGAGGCATTCGCCCATCAGGGAGAACATCTTGGCCATGACGGCCTCGTTGGCCACCGAGCCGCCCGACGGGTCCTCCAACGACGCCTTCGCCATCTCGGCGATGAGCTCGTCGTCGAAGCCGTCGGCGATGCACTTGGCACCGTCCTCGCTGACACCGGAGGCCAGCATCTGCTCGGCGATGACCGCCCGGAAATCGACGCAGTCGACCATGACCTTGGACATCTTGTCGATGTCGTCTGCGCTCAGGTCGGCGGTGTCGGGAGTGGCGCCTTCCGCCAGGGCGTCGGCACCGAGACCGACGGCCGCGAGACGGTCGGCGCCCATCTCGCTCACGATGCCGTTCCCGAAGCAGGCCGCCTCCTCGGCGCCGATACCCTCGGTGGGCCCGGCGCTGGCCAGCATCTCCTGGGCGATGGCGTCGGCCAGGACCTGATCGTCGGCGCTCAGATCCCCCCCACCGTCGCTGCCGCAGGCGGCGACCAGCAGCGCCAGGGCCGCTCCCACCATCAACAGTCTCTTCATCAGGCTCTCCCTCGTGTTCGGTGAGTGGACAGATGAGTGGACAATACCCGGCGCCGGGCCCTGCGACGTGGCATCAAGCGGCGGCTCAGAGGGCGAGGTGCTTGGAGGCCTCGCGGAAGGTGAGGCCGGACCAGCGTTCACGGTGGCCGATGAGGAAGGCCGCCACCGCGTCGGGGGCGGTCCTGGCGTACTGGCGCAGCACCCAGCCGATCGCCTTGCGGATGAAGAACTCCTTCTCGCCGGCCCGTGCCAGGCAGTGGGCGAAGAGCTGGGCCTCGTCGGTGTGCTCCTTGTGGCCGAGGTGGGCCAGCAGCGCCGATCGCCGCACCCACAGGTCGGGGTCGTCGATCCAACGATCCATCAGGGGCTTCAGCTCGGAGCGTTCCCGCAGCAGGGCCCTGCCGACGCAGTGGGCGGCCACCACGTCGACAAAATCCCACCACGCCCCCTCCACGATGAGGCGGCGGAACAGCGGCACGTTGCCCGAGGTGTGGTACGCCGCGTGTGCCTTGGCGAGATCGACGGCGAGGTACTTCTCCTCCCGATGGGGCCGATCCCACAGGGCGAGCACCGCCGCCGCCCACTCCTGCTCGCTCTCGACCGGGAAACGCCGCCGCATCTCCCGGAAGATCTCTTTGCGCTGCGGCGACGTCGCCCCGTAGAACGGCATCTCGGTCTTCATGTAGGCGGCCATGTCCCGGGCCCGCTCCGGGTCGGCGACGTCCGCCAGGGCGGAAGCGACGAAGGCGACACGCTCGTCCATCGGCGGACCTTACCGCGGCGCCGCTGCGCTCCACCTTCGAGGCCCCTGGAGGTCCCTGGCAGCGGGGGCCGGCACCCCCCTCGAACCTGACCGGGCCGAATGGGACAGGTGCGCCACCGTGTATACACTCCGCCGCCGTGACCAAGAAGCGACTCTTCATCGCAGCCGGCATCGCCGTCCCCCTCCTCGTATTCGCCGTGGTGCTGGCGACGTGCTCCGGCGGCGGCAGCGACGAGACCACCACCACGCCGGCGACGACCACCACCGCCGCCACCACCACCGCCGCCGCCACCACGACCACGACCACCACCACCGTCCCCGAGCTGCCGCCCTCCCCCCTCAACGGTCTCGGGGTCGAGGACGCCGCCTCCCTCGATCGCCGGGTGATCGCGGTCAAGATCGACAACCACTGGGACGCCCAACCGCAGTCGGGGATCGAGAAGGCTGACGCGGTCTACGAGCTGCTGGTGGAGGGTGGGCTCACCCGCTTCATCGCCCTCTTCCACAGCTCGGACGCCGAGTTCCTCGGGCCGATCCGTTCCGGGCGCCCCACCGACCCCACCCTCGTCAAGCCGCTGGGGGCACCCCTCCAGATCTCGGGCGCCCAGGCCTGGGTCGTCTCGCTCATCAACAGCGACGGCGTCAAGCTCATCGGCGACAACGGCGACACCACGTTCCGCATCCCCACCCGCAGCTCGCCCCACAACCTGTACGGCAGCACCCTGCTGATGCGGGAAGTCGCCGACGCCCGCGGCTATCCCGACGACCCGCCGCCGCCGATGTTCGACTTCGGCGAGCCGTCGCCGAGCGACACCCCCGCGGTCGACATCACCCTCGATTGGTCCGACCGACCCGTGGTCCGCTGGGAGTGGGACGGCACCGAGTACCTCCGCTTCAACGGCGACACCCCGCAGGAGTGGATCTCGGAAGCCGAAGCCCTCGGCCAGACCGGCGAAGACGCGGCGGCCGACGACACCACCACCACGACCTCGGGTGACGGCGTCGCCGACGTGTCCGAGCCCGACCGGGCCCAGATCGCCACCGACACCCTCGTGGTGCTCACCGCGGAGCGCTACACGGCACGGCCCGCCTCGGGCTCCGGGACGCCGGTGCCGGCGCTGGAGACCGTCGGCGAAGGCCAGGCGATCCTCTTCTACGGTGGTGTGGTGGTCGAGGGCACCTGGGAACGGGGCAGCATCGACGATCCGTTCCGCCTGCTGCTCCCGGACGGCTCTCCCATGACCGTGCCGCCCGGCCGGCTCTGGATCTCGGTCTTCCCGAGCTCGCGGCCCCTGAGCTGGGAATGACCCCACCGGGGTGAGGCGCCGGCCGGGTTGTCCCAGAATCGATCGGGACGTGCATAGACTGTGGCCGGTGCCCATAGGGGTTGTTCTCCCGTCTCCCCGCGGGTTGGCAAGCAGAGCTGGAGCCATCCAGAGATACCCCTGACAGGAGCATCCACGTGGCAGACAAGACCCTCACCATTCCCCCACCCGAGCAACGCGACCGCGTCGTGATTCGCTTCGCGGGCGACTCGGGAGACGGCATGCAACTCGCCGGCTCGCGGTTCACCGCAGCCTCGGCGGCGTTCGGCAACGACCTTGTGACCTTCCCCAACTACCCGGCCGAGATCCGGGCCCCGGCCGGCACCCTCCCCGGGGTGTCGTCGTTCCAGGTCCACATCGCCGACTGGGACATCCTCACCGCCGGGGACCGCCCCGACGTCCTGGTGGCGATGAACCCGGCGGCCCTCAAGGCCAACATCGAGGAGTTGCGGCCCGGCGGCCTCGTGCTGGTCAACCGGGACTCGTTCGACGAGCGCAACCTGGCCAAGGCGGGCTACGAGTCCAACCCGCTCGAGGACGGCAGCCTGCGAGGCGTCCACCTCCTCACCGCTCCGATGGAGGAGCTCACCAAGATCGCGGTGAAGGACACCGGAGTGACCGGGCGGGCCGTGCTCCGCTCCAAGAACTTCTTCGCCCTCGGGCTCATCTCCTGGATGTTCAACCGTCCCACCGAGCCGGTGCTCGACTGGATCGAGGCCAAGTTCGGGGACGACCCGGTCGGCAAGGCCAACGCCGAGGCCTTCCGGGCGGGATTCAACTTCGGGATCACCACCGAGGAGTTCCACCACACCTACGAGATCCACCCCGCCAAGCTCACCCCCGGTGTCTACAGCAACGTCACCGGGAACCGGGCGCTGGCCTGGGGGCTCATCGCCGGAGCCGAGGCGGTGGAGCGCCCCCTCCTCCTCGGCTCCTACCCGATCACCCCCGCCACCTCCATCCTCGAGGAGCTCGCTCGTTTGAAGCACTTCGGGATCAGCACGGTCCAGGCGGAGGACGAGATCGCCGCGGTCGGCATCGCCCTCGGCGCCTCGTTCGCCGGCCACATCGGGGTGACGACCACCTCGGGCCCGGGTCTCGCCCTCAAGAGCGAGACCATCAGCCTGGCCGTGATGACCGAGCTGCCGCTGGTGATCGTCGACGTGCAACGGGCCGGACCGTCGACCGGCCTCCCCACCAAGGTCGAGCAGGGCGATCTCGGCATGGCGCTGTACGGCCGGCACGGCGAGGCCCCGCTGCCGGTCATCGCGGCGGCCTCGCCGGGTGACGCCTTCAATGCCGCCATCGAGGCGGTACGGGTCGCGGTCAAGTACATGACGCCGGTGATCCTGCTCAGCGACGGCTACATCGCCAACAGCTCCGAGCCGTGGAAGGTGCCGGACTTCGACGCCATCGTCGAAACCCCGGCGCAGTTCGCCACCGAGCCGAACGGCCCCGACGGCCGGTTCCTGCCGTACCTGCGGGACCCGGACACGCTGGCCCGGCCGTGGGCCATCCCCGGTACCCCGGGCTTGGAGCACCGGATCGGCGGGCTGGAGAAGCAGGACCTGACCGGCAACGTGTCGTACGACCCGGAGAACCACCAGCACATGACGGCGCTGCGGGAGGCCAAGATCGCCCAAGTCGCCGACGAGATCACCCCGATCACGGTCGCCGGCAACCCGGATTCCGAGCTGCTGGTCGTGAGTTGGGGCTCGACCTTCGGGGCGGTGCGGGCCGGGCGCAACAACGCCGAGAAGCTGGGATTCCCGGCGGCCCACGTCCACCTCCGCTGGCTCCACCCCATGCCGCGTGACCTGGGGCCGATCCTGCAGCGCTACAACAAGATCCTGGTGCCCGAGCTGAACCGGGGCCAGCTGGCCCGGCTGCTGCGTTCGGACTACCTCGTCGCAACGATCAGTCTCAACAAGACACAGGGGATCCCGTTCAAGGCGATCGAGATCTCCGACAAGATCGTCGAACTCCTCAAGGACCCGTCATGACCGATGCCACGACACGGTACGCCAGAGCAGACTTCCAGTCGGACCAGGAGGTCCGGTGGTGCCCGGGATGCGGCGACTACACGATCCTGGCGACGCTGCAGAACCTCCTCGCCGACCTCGACATCGACCGGGAGAAGCATGTCTTCGTCTCCGGGATCGGATGCGCCTCGCGCCTCCCCTACTACATGAACACCTACGGGGTGCACTCGATCCACGGCCGGGCGCCGGCGCTCGCCACCGGGATCGCGGTCGCCAATCCCGAGCTGACGACGTGGGTGATCACCGGCGACGGTGACGCCCTCTCCATCGGCGGCAACCACCTGATCCACATGTTGCGGCGCAACATCAACGTCAACATCGTGCTGTTCAACAACCAGATCTACGGCCTCACCAAGGGGCAGTACTCGCCCACCAGCGAGGTCGGGAAGCGCACCCGGACCAGCCCGGCCGGTTCGATCGACCGTCCCTTCAACCCGGTGAGCCTCGCCCTGGGCGCGGAGGCGAGCTTCGTGGCCCGCGCCATCGACATGGACCGGAACCACACCAGGATGGTGCTCGAAGCCGCCGTCGCCCACCGCGGCAGCGCCTTCATCGAGGTGTACCAGAACTGCAACGTGTTCAACGACAAGGCGTTCGCCGCCCTCACCGGCCGGCCCGGCCGTGACGAGAACCGCATCACCCTGGAGCCGGGTCAGCCGATCCTGTTCGGTCCCGACCACGAGCGGGGCGTCATCGTGGGAGCGACCGGGGCCCGGGTCGTCGACGTCGCCGAGGTGGGGATCGACGCCATCTCGGTGCACGATCCGGCCAACCCGGACCCGAGCATGGCCTTCGCCTTGAGCCGCCTCTCGCACGGGCCCTACGGGCCGACCCCGATCGGGATCTTCCGCGACGTGATGCGGGACACCTACGAGGAGCGGCTCCACCGCCAGATCGACGAGGCCAAGGCCAAGCGGGGCCCGGGAACCCTCGCCGATCTGGTGAAGGCCCACGGCACCTGGACGATCGAGTAGCCCGGCGCCGCAGCAGAGACGCCCGAGGCGTCGCGGCGCCGGTACCCTGCCGGCGATGAGCGACCGCTGCGTGCCCCATGCCTGAACCGGAGCGGGCCCCCGCGGTCTCGGTGGTGCTCCCGGTCCACAACGCCGCCGCCACCATCGGGGCGGCGCTGCGCTCGATCCTCGACCAGGACTACCGCGGCCCGCTCGAGGTGGTGGTGGCCGACGGCATGAGCGAGGACGGCACCCGCGAGGCGGTCGCCGCCGTCGCCGCCGCCGATCCCCGGGTGCGGCTGGTGGACAACCCGCACCGGGCGACCCCGGCCGGGCTCAACGCCGCCATCGCCGCCTCCACCGGCAGCGTGGTGGTGCGGTGCGACGCCCGCGCCGAGCTGCCTCCCGGCTACGTGGCCCGGGCCGTCGCCACCCTGGAACGGACCGGCGCCGACAACGTGGGAGGAGTCCAGAGCGCCGAGGGTGTCGGGACCGTCCAGCGCGCCGTCGCCTACGCCATGTCCTCCCGAGTCGGGGTGGGGGACGCCCGCTTCCACTACGGGGGCGCTCCCGGCCCGGTCGACACCGTCTACCTGGGGACGTTCCGCCGCGCCGCGCTGGAGCGGGTCGGGCTCTTCGACGAGACGCTCGTCCGCAACCAGGACTACGAGCTGAACCACCGGATCCGCCGCACCGGCGGCATCGTCTACTTCGACCCGGAGCTGCGGGTCCGCTACCGGCCCCGCGCTTCGCTGGGGGCGCTGTGGCGCCAGTACTGGCAGTATGGGACGTGGAAGCGCCGGGTGGTGCGCCGCCACCCGCGTTCGCTGCGGGCCCGACAACTGGTGGCGCCCGCCTTCGTGCTCGGTCTCGCCGTCTCGGCGGTCCTCGCCGTCACTCCCCTCCGGGCCTGGGCGTTGCCGGTTCCGATCGCATACCTCGCTCTCCTCGCCGGTGTCACCACGGTCCAGGCGGTGCGGCGGCGCGATCCGGCGGTGGCGCTGTTCCCGGTGGCGGTGGCGACGATGCACCTCGCCTGGGGTGGCGGGTTCCTGCTGGGACGGTCGGGGCGACCCTAGGAGACGAGGCTGCGGTAGTAGTCCCGCACTTCGCCGGCCGGCCAGGTGAACCGGCGCCGCACCTCGCCGGCCGCGTCCCTCGCCTCCGCCGCCAGTGTCTCGTCCCCGAGGGCGTTCCCGACGGCGCCGGCCAGGGCGGCGGCGTCCGCGGGCGGGAAGAGCCGAATCCCCGCCACCTCTGCGGCGAGGCGGTGGATGGCAGGGAGGTCGGATGCCACCACGGGAACGCCGAGCGCCAGGTATTCGAGGACCTTGGTCGGCAGCGACTCCCGGTAGTTGGGTCGGTCCAGCAGCGGCGCCAGCGCGAGACGGGCCGCTGCCACCCGGGGCAGGGCCATCTCGTGGGGCAGGTATCCGGTCAGCTCGAGCGGAACGGACCCGGCCGCGGCCTGTGCCCGCAGCCGGTCGGCGAACTCGGCGCCGCAGCGCCCGATCACGACCAGTGGCGGTGGCGCCGGGAGGCGGCCCAGCGCCGCCACCGCCAGCTCGATTCCACGATCGGGGGTCACGTCCCCCAGGTAGACGACGGGGCCGCCGGCGGGGCGATCGGTCCCGAGGGCGGGGAGGTCGTGCAGGTAGTTGGGGAACACCGGATGATCGTGCGACAGCAGCGAGCGGTACCCGGGCTCGGCCAGGGTGATCGGCATGGCACGTTCCGCGAGCCGGAGCACCAGCCGGGCCAGCGCCGCGGTGAGGCGCCGCAGCGGCCGCGGCAGCCACGGCTTGGTCATGATCTGGGCCGGCAGGTCCTCGTGGAGGTCGAACACGACCCGGCGCCGGAGCAGCCGGGCCAGGATCGCCTCCGGCAGCAGCTCAGGATCGTGGAACGAGGCGAGGTCGTAGCCGCCGGCGAGCAGCAGCCGGGCCGACCGCAGGTGGCGCCGGATCCTTCCCCCGGGAAGCGGGACCCACTGCAGGCCGGCCGGGTCGGCCGGTCCCGGCGGTCCCGTGGCGTAGCGGATCTCCCATTCGGAGGCGAGGGATCCGATCAGCTTGGCCCGGATCCTGGGGTCGTCGGCCGGATGCACCGGCGTCACCACCAGGAGCCGGGGCTTCACAACGCGACGACGTTGGGGAGGTCGAGCCCGGCCCGGCGGTAGGCGCCGCGGGCGTCGAGCACCACCGGCACCGCGGCGGCGATGGCGGCCAGGTCGAGCACGGCGTGGTCGGTGAGGATCGCCGCCACCTGGTAGCCGTCGAGGGCGGCGCCGGCCTCGATCGCTTCGAAGCCGTGGGCCTCGATGCCGGCCTTGCCGACGACGGGGTCGAGCACCGCCACCTGGGCGCCGCGGCGCTGCAGCTCGTGGAGCACCTCGATCGAGGCCGATTCACGGTCGTCGGCGATGTCGGGCTTGTAGGCGATGCCGACGCCGAGCACCCGGGTGCCGAACACGGGAAGGCCACGGCTGTTGAGGAGGTCCGCCACCCGTCCCGCGGTGTAGGACGGCATCTTGGTGTTGATCTGCTCGGCGAGGTCGATGAAGCGGGTGGCGAAGTTGGCTTCCCGGGCCCGCCAGGCGAGGAACTGGGGATCGAGCGGGATGCAGTGACCGCCGACGCCGGGGCCCGGGTAGAAGGGCTGGAAACCGAACGGCTTGGTGGCGGCGGCGTCCACCACCTCCCAGATGTCGATGGCGAGCTCGTGGGCGAGCTGGGCCATCTCGTTGATGAGCCCGATGTTGACGGCCCGGTAGGTGTTCTCGAGCAGCTTCGCCATCTCGGCGGCGCGGGCCGACGACACCGGGTGCACCGCAGAGACGATGCGCCCGTAGGCGGCGGCCGCCACCGCGGTCGACGCCGGGGTCACCCCGCCGACCACTTTGGGGATCTCGCCGGTCTTCATCTCCGAGCCGGGCGAGACCCGCTCCGGTGAGAACGCCACGAAGACGTCCTTGTCGAGCACGAGCCCGCCTCCGGTGGCGGCCGGGACCAGGATGTCCTCGGTGGTGCCCGGGTACGTCGTCGATTCCAACGAGATCAGCATCCCGGGTCGCACCACCCGGCTCACGGTGTCGGCGGCGGCCCGGATGTACGACAGGTCCGGTTCCCGGTTGCGGCCGAGCGGGCTCGGCACGCAGATGAAGAGGGCGGCGGCGTCGGAGAGCCGGTCCGGGTTCGAGGTGATCTCGAGCCCCGAGGCGAGGGCGGCGGCCAGCTCCTCGTTGGAGACGTCCTCCACCGAGGAGATGCCCTGACGGAGGGCGGCGACCCGCTCCTCGGAGCGGTCATACCCGATGGCGGAGAGGCCGCGGCTCACCATGGTGACGGCCAGCGGCAGGCCGACGTAGCCGAGGCCGATGACGCCCCCCGTCCACGAGTCGTCGGCAAAGGAGGAAGCGCGGTCAGACATGCGTGTTCACCTCGAACGCGGAGGGATGAAGACTCCGGAAGTGTAGACGGGTCAGGCGCCTGCGCCGCTGAGGGCCCGGTCGAGGAACGAGGCCATCTGGTCCCGTCGCACCGGGTCCAGCGGGCAGTAGCGGTCGTTGTCGGGCGGGTTGCAGCCGTAGGTGACGCCGGCGGTGGCGAGGCGGTCGATGTCTCCCTCGAAGATCGACTCGTCGTCGTCGACGAAGCGATCCCCGGCCCCGGGGTCGGAGTAGGCGAAGGCGCGCACCAGGAAGGCCGCCATCTGCTCCCGGGTGACGGGGTCGTCGGGGCAGTAACGGTCGTTGCCGGGCGGGTTGCAGCCCCGGGTGATGCCGGCGGCCGCCAGGCGGTTGATGTCGTCCTGGAAGATCGAATCGGCGTCGTCGACGAAGGCGTCGCCGCCGGCGGCGGGGAGGTCGAGCGCTCGCACCAGGAAGGCGGCCATCTCGCCCCGGGTCACCGACCCGGTGGGGCAGTAGCGGTCGTTGGCGGGCGGGTTGCAGCCGTAGGTGATCCCGTCACGCCAGATGGCGGCGATGGCGTCGTAGTGGACGGAGCCGACGATGTCGACGAAGGGCGGCGGCGGTTGCTCGAGGCCGACGTCGAAGTAGATCGACTTGAGACCGAAGGTGCTCTTCACCCACGAGCTGGCCTTGGCGACGGTGACGACGTCGCCGCCGGAGACGCCGGTGAACTCGACGGTGCGGGCGCTCCCGGAGGTGTTGCGCTCCGTGACGTGGATCGAGATGATCTCGTCGAGGCCGACCTTGGCGGCGACCGAGGCGGCGGCGACCGTCTTCGACCAGGAGGCGTTGCCGTTCAGGCTGGGATCGAGCGACCAGTGGTCGTCGACCGAGGAGTAGTACTCCCGCGGCGGGTTGCTCCAGACCTCGTCGATGTTCTCGGTGGCCCCGCCTGAGGACGACGAGTAGTAGGCGCGCACCACGTGGTTGTTGGGCGCGTCGGGATGGATGAGTACCTCCCTGGCGGTCTCCTCGGCGGCTTGGATCCACTCCGCCTGCCCTTCGCCGCCGTGGCCCCAGCCGATGTAGCGCTGATCCGTGGTGTCGTCCCGGACGTGGCACCAGCGGGCGCAGGAGTTGTCGCCCGGCGTACCGCGGTCGATCTGGAGCTCACGGGCGTAGGAGCGGGCCGCCACCGCCTGGGCGGCGAGTGCCTGGTAGCCGCCGTAGGACGCCAGGCCCCAGCGGTAGGGCATCTCCGAGATGCCGAGGATGTAGTCGTCGATGTCGAGTTCGACGGAGAGGTCCATGCCTCCCGGCCCGAGCCGGAGGTGCATCGTGCCCCGCCCGTAGCGGCACGGCGGGTAACTGGTGGGGATGGTGTTCCAGTTGGCCAGGGTGCAGCCTTCGATCTCGACGAGGCGGGTCGGCTCGTCGATCCAGCCGTCCCATTCCAGGTCGAGGTCGCAGGGGCCGGGGCCGGGGGCCGGTTCGATCGCCGCCCCCCCGGCGGCGAAGAGGGTGGGGGTGCAGGTGGATTCGCCGTCCCAGGTGATCTCGATGCGAGGGTTGGTGAGGCCGGGCTCGACATCGAGATCCCAGCGCTCCTCACCTGGGTCACCGGGGTTACGGATCACGGTGACCGGGACCGGGGTGGCGCCGGGGTCGCCGGCGTAGCTGGAGGCGACGACGGCGAGGGCGAGTTCGCTGCGGTCGTACTCGAGGTTCACCCACAGTGGCCCGGCGGCGTCGACCTCGCCTTCGCCGAGCACGCCGAGGTGGGCACCGGTGAAGAAGTGGGTGAGGATCTGCTCGTAGTCGTATCCCTCGCGCGCCATGCCGTAGGCGCCGTACTGGCTGAGCCCGACCCCGTGACCCCAGCCGGCGCCGGTGAAGATGACGGAGGTGCCGTCATCGGCAGCGGCCGCCGGCAGGCCCACCGGGCCGGCGGTGACAGCGGCGAGCAGCGCCGCCAACAGGAGCATGCGAGGAGCGGCCCGGAGCGATCGGGACCGTCGATACGGCATGCTCATGGCTATCGACTCCCTCCGCCGCCTGCTTGAGGCCCCCACCCTGCCCCGAATGTTGCTACATCCGCCCGCCAATGTCGCATTTTCGGGTCAAGGAAGGAGCGGAAGGGACCGGGCCAGGAAGCTGGCGGTCTCGTCGCGGGGAAGGGTGCGGCCACCGCAGAAACGGGTGTTGGCGGGGGGATTGCAGCCCCGGGTGATGCCGGCCGCCGCCAGCCGGTTGATGTCGCCCTCGAAGACCGAGGAGTTGTCGTCGACGAACCAGTCCCGCCCCCCGTCGTCGCTCAGCCCGAACGCCCGTACCAGGAATGCCGCCATCTGACCCCGGGTCAGCTCCGCACCCGGGCAGAACGCGTCGTTGGCGGGTGGGTTGCAGCCGGCGGTGATCCCGGCCGCCGCCAACCGGTTGATGTCGCCTTCGAACACCGAGTCGTCGTCGTCGACGAACCAGTCCCGCCCACCGTCGTCGCTCAATCCCAACGCCCTCGTCAGCAGCGCCGCCATCTGGCCCCGGGTCACGCTGCGCCGCGGGCAGTAGTCGTCGTTGTAGGGCGGGTTGCAGCCCCGGGTGATCCCGGTGGCGGCGATGACCTCGATCGACTGCTCGTGGATGTTGCCGTCGTCGTCACGGAACGTCCCGTCGAACACGTAGGGCGGGCTGTCCGGATTGCACCCCCAGTCGGCGGTGCGGTGCCAGGTGGTGAGCCCGATGCCGGGGAGGGGGACGTCGCCGAGGCGGACGCTCAACTCACCGGCGGCGTCGAACAGGAACAGGTCGCCGCGGCCGTCGCCGTCGAAGTCGTTGACGGCGACGTCGACGTAGTCCCCGCCGCCGGCGAGGTGGTGGGTGTCGAGCACCACCTCGTAGCCGTTGGCGAGCACCGACACGTCGGTGGTGCTTCCGTTCGAGGAGATGGCGAACAGCTCGGGACGCTCGTCGAGGTTGGTGTCGCCGAGGGTGAACTGCCAGCCGGCGGTGTCGGTGAGGGGGGTGGCCACGTCGAGCAGGCTGGTGGTGAAGCCGTCCGCCCCGTCCCACACCTCGACCCAGGTCCGCCCGGCGGGGCGCCGGATCACGTAGAGGTCGACGTAGCCGTCCCGGTCGTGGTCGCCGAGCAGGTACACGTCGGACGGTTCGGTCGAGATCGTGGTGGCGATGGTGGCCGACTCGTCGAAGTCGCTCGGCTTGAGCAGCACCTCGATCTGGAGCGTCCCCGAGGACGGATCGAGCAGCCACAAGTCGTTGCGCCCGACCCGCGAGTAGTCACCGAGCAGGGGGATCCGCCCGTCGACGGCGGCCCCGGTGGCGAAGTTGCGGGCCACCGAGCACCAGGCGTTGGCCTGATGGGTCCGCGAGTACTCGAGGCGGAGGCCGCCGTCCTGGGGCACCAGCTTGAACACGTCGGCGAGCCCGTTGCCGTTGCCGTCACCGATCAGGTAGTCGGTGGCGGGATCGGCAGGGCCGAACGGGGTGTCGCTCCGGTACACCTCGTCGAAGCCGGCCGCCGGCGTCTTGGGAGCGGCGGAGAGCGGCACCTCCCCGTAGTCGGGGGTGGCGTTGGGGCCCTTCCAGGAGAAGTGCATCGGATCCTTGATGTCGATCCAGTCGCCGCCCCAGCAGAACCCGGCCGCCTTCCAGGCGTCGACGAACCATCGCGGCATGTCGGTGATCAGCACCGCATCCGCCCGGTACGGGTTGGTGGTGGCGTTGATGTCGACGGCGGCGCCGTAGCCGTGGAGCGAGAGGCTGTGGTTGCCGCTGATGGTGCGGGGAGCGAACCCGTAGGTGCTGCTGCCCCGGACCTGGTAGTAGTGCCCCGCCGCCTGCTCGGCCGCCAGGTTGCGGGTGACCTGCTCGAAGGCGGGGAGGGCCCGCTGGTGGACCTTGACCGTGAACCCACCGCTCATGGGGACGGTCCAGTCGACCAGGGCGTCACGGATGTCGCCGATGGTGCGCCCGAAGAAGTCGCCCCGGTAGCCCCGGACCGGCTCCCCGTCCGACAGCCACCCGGAGTGCTCGACGAGGCCGCCGGCGGTGGACGGCTGCTCGCAGCCCCACGACTCGTTGAACGACGGGGTGGCGGTCCCCTCGCCCACGCCGGCGGAAGCTGCCGGGACGCCGGCCAGACCGGAGACGATCAGGCAGGCAGCGGCGATGACGACACGGCGCGTGTTCCCGGTCACGGAACTCCTCTCCCCGCGCCCCCTTCCCCGGCGAATCGGCACCCTCCCCTTCACCCTTGAGACTCCGATCATCCCGCGGCGAGACGCAAGACCCGGCCGTCGTTGACGAGCACGTAGAGGCGGTCGTGGCCGTCTACCCCGAAGCTGGTCACGTTGCCGACCGAGCCGAACTCGTCCCACCGCCGCTGCGACGTCACCCGTCCCTCGGCGTAGGTGAAGCTGTGGATCACCCCGGCGCACCAGTCCGAGTAGAAGTAGTGGCCGACCAGATCCGGCAGCTCGTCCCCCCGGTAGACGAAGCCGCCGGTGATGGAGCACCCGTCGTCGTGGCTGTATTCGAGCACCGGCAGCACCGTGCCGGTCGAGCTGCAGCCGGAGGAGGGCTGGTAGCAGTGGCTGCCCTCGAGGGTGTTCCAGCCGTAGTCGAGGCCGCCGGCGTCGGCCACCGCCACGTCGACCTCCTCCCAGTGGTCCTGGCCGACGTCGGCGATGAACAGCAGGTCGGTGACCGGGTCGAGCGCGAAGCGCCACGGGTTGCGGAGCCCGAAGGCCCACACCTCGTCGGCGCCCGCCGCGCTCCCCACGAACGGATTGTCAGGGGGAATCGTGTAGTTGCGGGCGAGGTCGGAGGGGAAGTCGTCGCCGTCGACGCCGATGCGCAGGATCGAGCCGTGGAGGTCGGTGGGGTCCTGGGCCCGGTCGTTGGGGTCCCCGGAGCCGCCGCCGTCGCCGAGCCCGAGCAGCAGGTTGCCGGAGGCGTCGAAGGTGATCATGCCCCCGTTGTGGTTGGAGGCGGGCTGATCGACGCCGAGGATGGCTCGGGCGGTCCCCGGGTCGGCGACGCCGGGGTCGGCCGACACCCGGTACTCGACGACGCGGGAATCGCCGGCGGTGTCGGTGTAGGAGACGTAGAACCGCCCGTTGCCGGCGTAGTCGGGATGGAAGGCGAGGCCGAGCAGTCCCTGCTCGCTCCCGCTGCTCACCTGGCCGCTCAGGTCGAGGAACGCCCCGGATTGCACCGTGTCGCCGGCGACGATGCGGATCCGCCCACCCTTCTCGACGACGAAGAGCCGGTCGTCACCCGGCGGCGCCGTGGCGAAGACGGGCCGAGTCAGACCGGAGACGACCTCCTGGAGGGTGGGAACGGCCCGCGGCGGAGGCGTGATCGGGGTGAGGCCCTCGGCCCGGGCCAGGAAGCTGGCCATCTGGTCCCGCAGCACCGGGTCGTTCGGGCAGAAGCGCTCGTTGGCGGGCGGGTCGCATCCGAGGGTGACCCCGGCCGCCGCCAGCCGGTCGATGTCGCCCTCGAACACCGACCCGTCGTCGTCGACGAAACGGTCTCCTGCCCCGGGGTCGGTGTAGCCGTAGGCGCGGACCAGGAAGGCGGCCATCTCGCCCCGGGTGACGGCCCGGGCGGGACAGTACGCGTCGTCGAGCGGCGGGTTGCAGCCCCGGGTGATCCCGGCCGCCGCCAGCCGGTCGATGTCGCCCTCGAAGAGCGACCCGTCGTCGTCGGTGAAGCGGTCGGGGGGGCCGGCGGGGAGATCGAGCGCCCGAACCAGAAACGCCGCCATCTCGCCCCGGGTCACCGCCCGGGAGGGGCAATAGCGATCGTTGGCGGGAGGGTTGCAGCCGCGGGTGATGCCGGCGGCGGCGATGGCCTCGATGGTGCCCTCGTGGACGTTGCCGTCGTCGTCGGCGAACGTCCCACCCGGGGGGAGCGTGTCGGCGAGAACGGGAGCGATCCCCGCGAGGAGGACGCTGGAGGCCAGCCAGAGCGCAGAGAGCCTTCTCACCGGAAACGACGATACTCACGCCCCGCACCAATCTTGGAGATTCTTCTCTCCACCCGGCCGGATGGCCTCGGTGTCGTCTCGGCGGCACATGACTACATTGCCACCAGGAAGCGGGTGAACCCTGCGATGAGCAGCCGCGATCGCCGTATCGACGAACTCGAACAACTCCTCCGCGACGAGCGAGCGCGCCGCGCCGCGGCGGAGCGGCGCGCCTCGGATCAGGCCGACAAGGCGGTGACGTGGCGGGAGCGGGCCGAGGAGCGGGCCGATCGCATCGAGCGGCTCCTCGCCGAGCGACGGCCCCGGCGGCGGAGGCGAAGCCGCGGCGGCACCCCCATCCCCGTCGCCACGTCGCGTCGTGCCACCTCCGGTGAGGCGGTTCCCACCCGGACCTCCTTCTCGCTTCCCTCGATCTCGGTGGCAACGGCGACCAGGACCCCGGGAATCGAAGCAACCCTGGACGCATTGGCGCCGACCCCTCTCGGCGAGGACCGGAACACGCTCGCCTCCGCCGACCTCGTCGTGGTCGAACCGGCCGCGCTGGCCACGCTCCCGACCGACCTGGTAACGGCGCTGCGGGAATGGGCGGCGCTCCCGGCCCGGCAGCCGCTCGTGGTCTGGTACGGCGACGGGCCCGACACAGCGGACAGCGACCTGCTCGCCTCCGCCGACCTGGTGCTCACGATCGACCCCGGTGGCGCAGCGCCCGACGGTGACCATACGCCTTCCTTCCTGGCCGCGTCGTTCGATCGGGCACGGCACAACCCGATCGGGCGCAGGTTCGACGCTGGCGGAGAACGGGAAGAGGTTGCCCGTGACGGCGTCCGGCTTCTCAACGGATCGGCCGGGCCGATTGCCGTCATCGAGGCTGAGGCATGCCTCGACACCCCCCCGCCGTGGCTGGTGACAATGGCGGCTTCCGGCATCCCGGTATGCCCCGGCGCTCTCGATGCCGCCCCGGATGCTCTCGCCCGGGCCGGAACCGCGGCGCGGCGCTGGGCGTATCGAGAGCATGCCCCGGAGGTGCGGGCTCGTCATCTCCTCGACCTCGCCGGGGTGGCGGCCCCCGATCCGCGACCCGCCGTAGCCGCCGTCCTCATCACCATGCGTCCGCACCGGCTCGAGCAAGCCCTCATCGGCGTCCTGGGGCAGACCTACCGGCCGGTCGAGGTGGTCATCGGCCTGCACGGCGCCGACAACGGGGCCGCGACCGAAGCCGCTCGGGTCATCGACCGGCTCGCCGTCGAGAGCATCCCCGTCACCCTTCTGCGCTTCTCAGAAGAGCGCAGTCTCGGAGAATGCCTCAACAACGCCATTGCGACCACCGGGGCGGAGATCATCGCCAAGATCGACGATGACGATGTCTACGGCGCGGCCCATCTCGAAGACGGGGTCCATGCCCTCGGGTACTCGGGGGCCGGGGTGGTGGGCAAAGGCGCCCAGTTCACCTACGTGGAGAGCGAGGACGTCACTGTCTTGCGCCGGGCTCGGGAGGAGGAGTCATTCCTGGGCGGCTCCGTCACCGGAGCCTCGATGCTGATCCGGCGTGCCATCTGGGAGCAGGTGCGCTTTCCTCACCGGCCCCGCCAGGTCGATACCTTGTTCGGCCGGGGGGTGCGGCGCGCCGGGGAGCGGATCTACGCCAACTCCCGTTGGGAATTCTGTTACGTTCGCCTCGCCGGCGGCCACACCTGGTCAACCGGGCCAGAGTCCTTCCTCTCCGGCGCCGATGTGCAGTGGTCGGGGCTGGTCCCGTCTCGTGTCGCCGTGCCGGACCTGCGTCCGCCGGGTGACGGGCGATGAGCATCGCCGGGAGCCTGCGGCGGCTGCTGAGACGACTGAAGGACCTGCTGCGGCGCCCGGCCGGTGCCTCCAAGCTGCCGTCGCCCCCGCCACCACCCCGCCCGCGACCGCAGCGGCCTCGTCTCCCACCTCGCTCCCCCTCCATCGGTGCTCGTTTCACGATCTCGATCGCCCTTCAGAGCGGGGTGGACGATGCACTCGTCGCCGTGCTCGACGCCCTCCCCCGGGTCAGACTCCTGCGCCCCGCCGCTGGGCCGGCGATTTCGCCCGACGGTGCCGACGTCGTCCTCCTCTCCGCCGACCGCCGGCAGGCAGGGGCCGGGCCCGATCCAACCGATCCTGCCGCGACGTGGCTGACGGTGGCCGCCTCCACTCCGCCCGCACCCGAGGTGGTGCCACGACGGGACGATGTCGAAGCCTTCCTGTTCGACGACGAGGACACGAGAGGCTCCTGGGAGCGGACATTCGGCGATCTCGCGGGCCGGGCCTGGTGTTTCGCCGAGCGGGATGGCCGGCAGCTGCATGACTCCGTCGGATCCATGATCGATCGCCTCTACCCGATCCATCCTCTGCCGGCGGTACGGCGGGTGGGCGTCATCGGGTACAACCTGAAGTTCTTCGACCCCATCGCCACCCACCTCGCCCGTATCCCCGGCATCGACGTCCTCATCGACAGGTGGCCCGTCTTCGCGGCGTCCCCGACCACCGTCACCGACGACGTCATCGAACAATGCGACGTGGTGGTCGCCGAGTGGTGTGGCCCCAACGCGGTCTACGCCAGCAGGGTGAAACGACCCGGCCAGCGGCTCGTCGTCCGGCTCCATCGCTTCGAGCTCGACACCCCGCACTGGCGCGACGTCGAGATCGAGAACGTCGACGTCGTCGTCACGGTCGGCCCGTACTACCGGCGGCAGGTGCTCGATGTGACCGGATGGCCACCGGAACGGGTGATCACCGTCCCCAATCTGATCGACGACCTCCAGCTCGACAGGCCGAAGCACCATGACGCCCAGTTCAACGTCGGCCTGCTGGGAGCGTCGTCGTCCCGCAAGCGGCTCGATCTGGCGGTCGACGTGATCGAAGCGGTGAGACGGCAGGACCCCCGGTTCCGGCTTCTCGTGAAGACCACCATGCCGGCGGATGAGAAATGGGCATGGAGCGACCCTGCCGAACGTGCCTACTTCGACGACCTGTCTCCTCGCCTCGAGCATCCCTCGGTTCGTGACGCGGTCGAGTTCGTGCCGTTCGGCCCCGACGTCGCAGCATGGTTCCGCACCGTCGGCTTCATCCTCTCCACCAGCGCCGACGAGAGCTTCCACCTGGCGCCGGCGGAGGGTATGGCATCGAGGACG
>Ga0315551_10000099_pt1 | contig 67682 bp, 64 predicted proteins | sample SalMarSW160290MG_FD_203678 | JGI IMG/M metagenome (GOLD analysis project Ga0315551, IMG submission 203678) | Salt marsh sediment microbial communities from the Plum Island Ecosystem LTER, Massachusetts, United States - Salt Marsh Sediment SW1602-90 ...
TAATGCATTGGCAACCTAATACAATTAAAACCCCAGGAAGCCAAAGAGTCAACATCTGTTTTCCGGCAATGATTAGCTAACCATGCATTGTAAAAAGTATCGGTATTTGCCATACCTATTAACGCTTCAATTGTATCTCTTAGTTCGTGCTGAGTATTTGCAAACGATGAGGTTTTGAGCATATACCCTTCTTGCAACATCCAACCTCCAAGCCCTAATCCTCTTAACATAACTTCACTTCCATCCCCGTTTACTATTTTTTTATTGTCTGTTTTTAGGAATCCTTGAGAATAAACTGTAGGAACTACGAAAAAAATTAATAAAAAAGAAATTGATACTATCCTTCTCATATTCTCCTCCTTGGGCAATCCTTTAGTACAATATTCAATCTATCTTGCCTGTCAAGTGTAAAACAGAGGGGTTATGTCTTGATTTTTGAATCCCTTTAAAATAGCTATCGCTATTTTCGGGTACCAGGTACCAGATACCCGGTACCCGTTCATAGCCGACGGCTAAAAAAATCCTTGACATTTAGTTCTTTTTTCGATATACTATATTTTGATAATTAAAACTATACATATAACGAATTCGACATATATGATTCTAAGAAGATTAATATTGATAAACAATAAACTATATAAGGTTTTAAATCGAGGTGAAAATTATGAAAGAATTGATAGATAAAATTTCTTCTTACAATCTCTTTAATTATCTTCTTCCAGGTGTAATTTTCTCGGTATTGGCAACTAAGTTTACTAAATATTCTATAATCCAATCAGATATACTCATAGGAGCATTTGTTTATTATTTCATTGGCGTAGGTATCAGTAGGTTTGGCTCATTGATCATTGAACCTGTTTTAAAAAAAGTGCCATTCTTAGAATCTTACGAATATGAAGATTTTGTAACATCTTCAAAAAAAGATGATGAATTAAAGATATTATTAGAATCCACTAACACATATAGAACCCTTTCAGCTACATTTCTTCTCTTAATGTTTTTTAAACTATTTGAAATAATTGCTAACAGGTTACCCGTTCTTGATAAATTTGCTTTTGTAGAACTTATATTATTTATGTTTATAATATTTATTTTTGCTTATAGAAAACAAAATGCATACGTTGCTGAACGTGTCAGAATCATAAAAAATTCAATTAAAACCAAAAGAGCAAAAGGAAAATAAAAGGGATCTGACCTTGAAATGTGAAATGAAAACATAGTCGTCAGTCACCAGTCATTAGTCAAAATTCAGAAAAAGCTATTGGCTTTTCGCCTTTGGCTTTTAGCAAATTTTTTACTAATTCACCAATTGACTAATAACTATTTCCGCCTTTGGGGAAATTCAATCTTGACATTTATCCCTTCTTTTTATATCATTTCATAAAACAAGGTGCAAAAAATGGAGGTACAATGAATCAAAAGACTGGAAAGCACTTAATTGGAATGTTTTTATTTTTACTTTTTATACCTTTACTTCTCGTTTCTGAGTCCCCTGAAATTAAAATCGATGCTGGAACTAACCAATTTGTAAACTGGGAAAAGACTCAAACAATTCAACTTAAGGGAAGTGTTTACCCAAAGAATATAGGTGTCCAGTGGACGTGTCCCGCGAATCTTAAAGTTCTTTTTCATAATGTATCAAATCCTACGACGAAAGTAACATTTCCCCGACCGGGTTATTATCTGTTAACACTAACTGCCACGGAATCCGGCAATGAAAAAGTAAGCGATACCGTCATAATGAATGTGTTCAAACCAAATTCTTACATTCAAAGGCTTTCAGATCTTGTCGACTTGATGACGGTTGACGAAAAGACAGGTCAACTAATAAGTCGTTCAGATGCTATTCCCCGTCTCGGTGTTTCCGGGTATAATTACTGGAACGAAGCTTTGCATGGAGTCTTAGCTGTAGGTACAACTTCTTTTCCTCAAGTAGTCGCTTTAGGTTCGACCTGGGACCCTGAGCTTGTTTGTCGAGTAGCAACAGCTATCTCCGATGAAGCTCGTGTTAAAAACAATATCGAAGGAAAAGGCCTTACGTACTGGAGCCCGACCGTCAACATTGCACGTGATCCACGCTGGGGAAGAAATGAAGAATCCTACAGTGAAGACCCTTATCTGCTTTCGCGAATGGCTGTCGCGTTTGTAACAGGTATGCAGGGAGACCATCCTCTTTATCTTAAAACAGTCTCGACTCCAAAACATTTTATTGCCAACAATGAAGAAATGCGCCGCCACTCGGGTTCATCCGATGTGGATATGCGCAGTTTATGGGAATATTATATGCCGGCTTTCCAGCGGACGATCGTCGAGGGTAAAGCTTTTTCTATTATGTGTGCTTATAACGAATTAAATCAAGAGCCATGCTGCGGCAATTATTATTTGCTGACCGACATTCTTCGAAAAAAATGGGGATTCGAAGGTTATGTTGTATCCGACTGCGGAGCCATTCACGATATGGTTTCAGGACATCATCTTTATAAAACGGGAACCGAGGCAGCAGCGCGCGGCATTCTTGCAGGATGTGATCTAAATTGCGGTAATTATTATAGTAGTTATCTGCATGAAGCTCTGGAGCGAGGATTGATTCAAGAAAAAGACCTTGACCGCGCACTTAAACGCGTGCTTTCCGCAAGATTTCGATTAGGCGAATTCGACCCTCCTGAAATGGTACCATACCGCGCAATTCCGGAAGAAAAATTGGACTGTCAGGCCCATCGTGATTTGGCTCTTGAAGCTGCTCAAAAAGCAATAGTCCTCCTCAAAAATGAAGGCATTTTACCTCTGGACAAAAACAAAATAAAATCGATTGCAGTAATCGGACCAAATGCGGAGGAGTGCCAACTGGGTATCTATAGCGGCTGGCCCAATATCCGAATCAGTCCGCTTGAGGGAATAAAAAATAAAGCATCGAGTTATGGAATTAAAGTCAACTATGTTGAAGGCTGCGGGGTTGGTGGCGGACTTTTAAGACCAATCGAAACAGAATATTTTACAAAAATCGATGACTCCGGCAAAACAGGAATGATTGGTCAATATTTTGATAACATGGATTTATCAGGCAAACCTGTTTTAACTCGTATCGATTCCATTATAAATTTTAGATGGGGCGAAAAATCCCCGGCACCTGAGGTGCCAAATGACCAGTTCTCGGTTCGTTGGACAGGTAAAATAATACCCCCGGAAACTCGTGTGTTTTCTCTGGGAACGAGAACAGATGATGGGTCTCGACTTTATGTAGACAATCAATTGTTTTTTGAAGATTGGACAGAACATGGTGAAAAGCCAAACAAAGCTAACATTGAATTAAAAGCCGGAAAAGAATATAAAATTGTATTCGAATATTTCGATAATAGTCTCGGCGCAACAGCGCGATTGGTGTGGGACCTCGGTCAACAAAATTTTGATAAGGCAAAAGAAATCGCGAAAGAAAGCGATCTGGTTATCCTTGTTCTTGGAACACATCCCCTTATTTCTCAAGAAGAAAATGACAGGATGGATATTACATTACCTCAAGTTCAAAGAGATTTGGTTCGAGAGATTGCACAAGTAAACTCTAACATTGTCATTGTTCTCATTAACGGTGGCCCTGTAGCTTTGGCAGGAACGGAAAAAGATGCTGCTGCTATCCTTGAAGCGTGGTATACCGGCCAGGCTACCGGAACGGCAATCGCCGATGTTTTATTTGGCGACATCAATCCGGGCGGCAAACTCCCGGAAACATTCTACGCGTCAACCGATCAGCTGCCGCCCTTTGCCAATTATGACATTATCAATTATGGCCGAACCTATATGTATTTTGAAAAACCCGTTTTATACCCATTCGGTTACGGGCTTTCCTATACGACATTCAAATACAGTGATTTGAGATTAAGTACCGACAAAATTAGCAAGGACGGTGCAATTAAAATTCAATGCACTGTGCGAAATACCGGCAACTACAAAGGTGACGAAGTCGTTCAAGTTTACGTCCGTGATACAAAAGCTTCTATCAAGGTGCCAATCCGCCAGTTAAAACGGTTCCAACGTATCACTCTCAAACCGGGTGAACATAAAACCGTTTCGTTTAATCTTCCTGCATCCGAACTATCATTCTATGATATTAAATCGAATGACTTTATTGTCGAACCGGGCGAATTTGAAGTTCAAATCGGCAGCTCATCAGAGGATATTCGATTGCGGAAAAAGTTTTTTGCGGAATAACTACTATAGATTTGCGTGGAAAACAATCAAGGCAGGTCTTGTTTTTTGAATCCCGTAGAATCTTCGATTCAGTATATTAGTCAATTGGTAAATTAGTTGATTAGTAAAACATCCGATGGCTAAAAAATTCCTTGACATTTTTTCTTAAATATCTACAATTTAAAAAAATAAATTATTTCGTTTTAATTTAAATGAAGGAGGGGACGTATAATGAAATCACTATCAATTAAACTCGGCTATTGGACAGCCTTGATTTGCATTACTACTTTTGTTATTTGGACAATTTGCTTTGTGGCAATCTTTAAAGTAAATCCAATTTTTAAGTGGACAAACCTTGCAGATTTTATAACCTATTCTAGCAACTACAATCAGTCATTCAAGTATTTAGCCCAATTTGCAATGCTGCTCTTTGCTCCTGCATTTTTAATAATGCTGCACAGCATCAATGACTATGCATCAGAAGATAAAAAAATCTTGAGTAGAATCAGCATTTGTTTTGCGACAATATTTGCCACTTGCATAGGCATCCACTACTTTGTTCAAATTAGTTCGGTTAGACTGAGTATTGCCAATGGACAGATTGCCGGACTGGAACAATTTATTCAATCTAACCCGACATCGGGTATTGCCGGAATAAATTTGGTTGGTTGGACTTTGTTTTTCAGTTTATCATGTTTCTTCATTGCGCCTGTATTTACAGGAAGCCGATTAAACAAAGTGATTAAATATGCATTAATATCTAACGGGATTATTTGCGTTTTAGGAGGAATAGGTTACGTATTTGATAACATAATTTTAATCTTCCTAACTCTGAATTTAGGAATGGGAGGAGCGACTTTGACTGCCACAATCGCATTGTTTGTGTTCTTTAGACGACTTCAAAAAGTAAAAAGCTCACAGCTTTCAGCCGACGGCTGAAAAACTCTGTGGTGAATTTTAGATACCAGATACCAGATACCAGGTACCAGATACCGGTTTCTACATAGCTCTTAGCTTTTCACCTTTGGCTTTTAGCAATTTTCCTACTGATTCACCAATCAACTAATTCACTAATTTGCTATTTCCACTTCTGTGTTTTATTTTATTTTTTGTTGAACAAAAAGTCAAACCTTTTCCCTTGAAACATCCAAATCCGAACCTTCAAGATTAATCGTAACATAAGTCAATTTATCCTCCTGCCCTGGCTGGATGCAGGTTGTTCTGCCAAGTTTAGCCTTCCAGACCCCTGAAACTTGAGGTGACTCATGGATATGACCATGTAGTGTGAGAAGTGGTTGCTTTTCTTTTATGAACTCATATATTGCGACCGAACCGGCCTTCCTATTCCCATAACATACATCAAGACCCAGATTCGCAGGAGGCATATGTATTACATAAATTGTCCTTTTAGGGTCATCTATTTGTGGCAATTTTCCTAATTCTTCCTTCAATGTGGGAAGTTTTCGGGCATACTTAAACCACTCCTCAGTACTCATCTCCTTGAAATCCTCTTCGGAAGAAAATATTGCCGAACCATGCTGGGGTGGGAACTCGAACTCTTTGTTATCCATTCTGCACCTATCTTTCAGACGAAACGGATAATCGGAAACCAAATTAATTCCAATAAAATCATATTCATTAATTTTTATCTTCCTGCGATTAAGATTCAAAGCAAACTCAAACCCACTGCATATGCTGTCAAACAAAGGATCCAGTACTTTAAGATCATAATTCCCGGGAAACGTAAGATAATAAATTTTTTTAGTATCGAAAAAACTAAGATGTTGACGGAAAAACTCATCCAGGAAGTTCTTCTGTCCTTCTTTTGAAACTCCCGGATAAAGGTCCCCCCCATTAATTACCACATCAACCTTCTCTCGAAAAGCAACTTCTTCCAGATATTTATAATACCTTTCATTACCATGTAAGTCTGTTGTGTACAAGACCCTCAATTATAACTCCTTATTATTTAGAATAATAATATATGTAATCTTCTTATTAATCAACGGACGATTGTTTTGAGTTCCAAGTTTAAAAAATATTCGTGATATTCGTGTAATTTGTTGTTAAACTAAGAATTTAGCTTTTTGCCTTTAGCTGTTAGCTAAAGAATAAACAACTTTGTGCTCTTTGTGTTCTTTGTGGTAAATGTTTTTTTTGTTTAAAAACGCTTCATTGCGACTGCGACCTGACCTGCTGAAATGCCTCCGTCGTTCGGCGGTATATTTTTGTGATTGTAAACCTTAAAATCATTTCTTTCCAATCTTTCGGTTGTTAATTTCCTCAGAACCATATTCTGGGAAACGCCGCCGGAAAGACAAACTTTATTTATGCGAGTTTCTTCCCGTAATAAACCCGAGACCCTCACAATCATTTCTGCTAAACCGAAGTGAAACTTTGAAGAGATAGAATCCGCTGCGGCTTCGTTTTTAATATCTTCTATTATCGATTGTATAACCGTTAGGGGGTTTATCACGTAAATACCATTTTCTTCCCGGATTTCGAATTCGTAAAATTCGCCTCCGCTGTCCCTCGCCATCATTTCAAGCTCGATTGCAGCCTGACCCTGATACGTTATGGTGTCTCTTATTCCTATGATAGATGATACCGCATCAAATAGTCTTCCTATCGATGAAGTCTCCGGTGAATTCACTTTTTTGTCTATCATATTTTCTATGACAGTCCATTTCTTCCTGTCGAGCCTTTTTACGAAATCTATATCAAGCTTGATAAAGTCTTTACCGAATGTTTTATACAAATATGCCGCACCCATTCTCCAGGGTTCTTTCACCGCCATTTCTCCGCCGGGCAGCGGAATATACTGCAAATGAGCTTTTCTTTTGTAATCTTCTAAATCGGCAAGCAAAAATTCCCCTCCCCATATTTTTCCATCTGCTCCATACCCGGTTCCATCCCATGCCACTCCGATTACTTTTTCATTCATATCGTTGTCCAGAAGGCAGGATGCGATGTGAGCGTGATGATGCTGGACTTCTATCAAAGGTTTATTGTTCTCTCTTGCCCATTTCTTGCCGAACTTTGTCGCTTCGTACTCGGGATGTAAATCGACCACTGCTATATCGGGAGGAATATCGAAGAAATTAATAAAATGACTGATTCCCCGCTCAAATGCTTTTATCGTTTCGAGATTGTCTGTCTCTCCTATATAATGACTCATGAAAATTTCATCTCCCCGGGAAATAGAGAAAGTATTATGTTTATGAGCACCAAAACCGATAATCTTTTTTTTACTTCCAACGGGGCTTTTAATGGGCTGTGGAGCATAGCCTCTCGAGCGTCTCAAAAGGAGAGGCTCGCCGTCTATTATCCTCACGATGGAATCATCTGCCCCAATCCATATATCCCTGTCGTGAATAAGGAAATAATCGGCAATATTTCCGAGTTTTTCGAATGCTTCGTCATTGTCTATAGCGAGCGGTTCGTCTATTTTGTTCCCTGAAGTCATCACGAGGACCTCGATAATTTCCGGCTTCTGGAACAGAAGAATGTGCAGGGGAGTGTAAGACAGCATAAAGCCGAGAAATTTATTGTTCGGAGCTATATTATCCGGAAGCTCCCCGGTTTTCTTTTTCTCAAGAAGGACTATGGGAGCCCGGGGACTTTGCAATAGCTCTTGTTCCTGCTTCGAGACATATACGAATTTGCTTATCACGGATGTATCTTTTGCCATAAGCGCAAAAGGTTTATACGGACGAGTTTTCCTTTCTCTTAAAGTTTTGATAGCTTTTTTATCTTTTGCGTTACAGGCAAGATGAAAACCTCCGAGCCCTTTTATCGCGACGATTTTGCCATTTTTTAAAAATTCAATCGCTTTTTCTATCAGATTACCTTTGATTTTCTTTCCTTTAGAGTCTAAAAGTTCAAGATGTGGTCCGCAGACGTCGCATGCGTCAGGCTGTGCGTGAAATCTTCGGTCTTGCGGGTTTTCATATTCCTTTTTGCATCGTTCGCACATTTCGAATTTCTTCATAGTTGTGTTTTTTCTGTCGTAAGGGAGTTCTTTCGTTATCGTAAAACGTGGCCCGCAGTTTGTGCAGTTTATGAATGGATATAAATATCTCCTGTCCGTAGAGTCCAGTAACTCATTTTGACAATCCTTACACGTTGCTATATCCGGGGAAACCAGGGTCGTTTTTTCTTTCTGCTCTTTGCTCTCGATTATTTTGAATTCTTTGTAATTTTTTAAATTAAGTTTTTTCGATTCGAGTTTTTCTATGTTCGCAAGCGGAGGAGGATTCACTTTTAGTTCTTTCAGGAAAGAATCTATTTCATCAGGAAGTCCCTCGATATCCAGCACAACTCCCATGGTATCGTTACCTACAGACCCTTTTAGATTATGTTTTTTTGCGAGGCGAAAGACGGCGGGACGAAACCCTACACCCTGAACTATACCTCTTATCTCGATTTTTCTTCGCTCTTTATTCATACCTCGTAAAGATAAGTTCAATACTTATCAAGTCAAGAAGAGATAAAAATTCTTGACATATACAGAATTTCTATTATTGTTTTTACAAAGGAGTAAAGAAGTATAATGAAAAAAAGTGACATACAAATTCGCCTCTACAACCCCTCCTCGGATTTCAAAGAATTATTAAAATTAAATTTAGAACTAAATCCCGATGAAAACGAAACTATTTTTCGTAATGACGTTGACAATCCTAAAGCCAGTGTTTTAGTAGCAGAAAAAGAAGGCTGTATTATAGGATTTGTTTCTGTATCTTTCCCCTATTGGGATAGAATTGCTATTATTCAACATCTGATTGTAATTAGAAAACACAGAGATCAAGGTATCGGGACTTCTTTACTAAAAAAAATAATAAATTTATGTAAATCGGAAGGAATGAAAAAGATTACAGTTCAAACTGCTCTATGGAATTGGGAATCCACCAAACTATATAAAAGTATTGGGTTTACTCCTACGGCGGTATTCCCCAATTATATCGGCGAAGGTAACGACATGGTATGGATGGACTTAGACTTACAATAATAAATTATAGTAGGGTTCAAAATGGGATTGCGCCAAGATTGACTTTTCATAAGAAAAATATTACACTTTTTATCGGAGGTTAGAATGAAATTAATGAAATATTTTATCTTTCTCTTGCTTTTAAATACAGCGCTTTATGCGGACCGTGGTTCTATTCCTTTTGAGCCCGATGTAAGAATTTTCGAACCCACGCAGAGAGCTATGATTGCCTGGAATGGTACGGAGGAAATACTCCTGCTTTCTACGGATATGAACGCCTCTGATTCTACAGGAGTTCTTGAGGTTTTGCCTTTACCTTCCGAACCTGCGGTAAAAAAAGGCGACATAGAAGTATTCGGGAAAGCTACCAAACTTATAAACGAAAAAATCAGAGAACAGCATTTATTAATGCATAAAAGAAACGGAGGAAAAGAGCGTTCATCCCAGGTAGCGGGGGAAATTACCTTTCATGAAAAAATAGGAGCACATGATATTTCCGTTGCGCATGTTTTAGATAAAGACAGTTTTATTAAATGGGTGGAGAATTATCTTGATTCTGCAGGGGTCAAGAATCCGGTGATTCCTGAAGGGCTAAAGAAAGTTGTCGAAGAATATCTGGAAGAAAAGTTCTCCTGGTTCGTTTTTGATGTCGTATCTCTGGATAAAGAATTGAAAACCAACGATGCAATACAATACAGATTTAAAACAGAGCATTTGTTTTATCCCGTTAAGATAATGAGCACTGAAGAGGGATATACTTCTATGGAGTTTTTGATATTGACTCCGGAATTATTGAGAAATTTTCCAGGTATTCCGCTTGATAAAATCAATCTTCAGCACCAACCAATTACTATTACTTCAGATGAACTGCGTAACTTGAACGAAGAAATGAGTGAACTTTTAGGTCATAAAGAAGAGATGAAGCTGCGTATATGGGAAATTGAAGGATTGATTTCTTCTTTTACGAAAGATTTGATAGCAATGTGATTTTAAGGAGGAAAAATGCAGAGAAGCAAGTTAAGTGAAATTTTACTTCTTTTTTCGAGTATAATTATCTGCCAGCTGGCAGGTTTTGTAGGTTCTTTATTTACCACTCCTTCTATACCCCGCTGGTACGCCGGTATAAATAAACCGTCATTCAACCCGCCCAACTGGGTATTTGCTCCCGTCTGGACAACGTTGTTTTTGCTTATGGGCATTTCTTTATATCTTGTCTGGAGAACCGGATTGAATGAGAAAAACGTAAAAATAGCGGTTGCTGTTTTTATTTTTCAGCTCGTTTTAAATACATTATGGTCTTTTCTGTTTTTCGGGCTCCAGTCTCCTTTTGCCGCATTTATCGAGATTATATTTCTCTGGATAGCTATATTGGCATCGATAATACTTTTCTTCCGGATATCCTGGGTTGCAGGGGCGTTGCTTATTCCTTATATACTGTGGGTAAGTTTTGCTTCGGTCTTAAATTTTGCAATCTGGCGTCTGAATATTTAAACTACAGAGACCACAAAGAAAAAACAAACACACAGAGAAAAAAACTATATTTTTGTTGTTTAAAACCCAACACATCCCAGAATTAGAAACAACAAATTACACGAATAGCACGAATGAAAACAAAAGAATTTCTACTTTTATTAACAAAAAATTTTATTCTTAATATATTTGTGTAATTTGTGCTATTTGTTGTTAAAAAAGGGTTGGCGGGAGGTATTAAAAATTATGCTTATTTTGTGGTTAAACTTTTATAAAAGTTGTGCTATGATTGTTTCTTTCATCTTTTTCGCAGACGCATCCCAGGAAAAGTTTGCCGCCCATTTCCTTGCTTCTTTTCCCATTTTATCGAGTGTTTTTTTGTTTTTTAAAACTTTGATAAGAATTTCGGACAAGCGATTAGTGTCACCAAATGGGTAAATATAGCCGCTGACTCCGTCTTTCACGGTTTCTCTGAGTCCGGGAGAATCGGGAACGACGGAAGGTGTGCCGCTGCCTTGAGCTTCTATGGAGGTTAAACCCCAACCTTCTATAGGCGAGGTATTCACCGAAACCCAGGAACTGGCAAGCAATTCGGTTTTCCTCTCTTCGGAGATAAAATTGGTAAATTCAATTATATGCTCGATTCCGTTTTTTCGGGTAATCTCTTTGAGGCGCGGGAGGTCATCCCCCTCTCCTACAAGGATAACTTTTAGCTCCGGAATCGCTTTTAGCACTTCCGGAATTGACCTGATTAAAATATCCATTCTTTTATATTTTTTCATCCTGTTAAGACAAATAATCGTCGGGTGAACACTCTTTTTTACTCCGGAACGGTAAGACTTAGGGTCAACTCCGTTATATATTATTTCGACATTCTTTCGGGGGATCCCCATCTCTACTATTTTGTTTCTTGAGCTCTCCGATATTGCAATTATCGGCACAGTCTTATAAAACTTCGGTATGAGTTTTTCGGAAAAATAAACATAAGAGGCGAAAAGCGGATTGGTTTCTGTGTATATTGCTTTTCCAAAAAGATGATGAAGAATTGCGATTCTCTTTTCACGTATAAATTTCTCACCAAAAAATGGAATTTTATTAAGGTCTTCTATAACAATATCAAATTTTTGAGTTTCGTTTATTTTTTTATATGCTTTAGGAACATGAAAATTGAACGTGTTTCTCGAACCAACGCGATAAATTTTTATTCCGTCTATTTTTTCGAAATGAGTCGCTTTTTTGAAGTGTGTGCAAAGAAGCGAGACATCGAAATCTCCGGTCAGACGTTTGAATATTTCGTGAAGGTGGACTTCCGCTCCTCCGGATAGAGGGTTAGTCCAGTCCTGCCAGTTGATTATTAATATACTCGGTTTTATTTTAATTCGTTCTCTCAATACGTCCGTCCTTAAGGTATATTTTTTTATTACCTCTTTCGGCTACGTATTTTTCATGGGAAACGATAATAATTGTTTTTCCTTTTTTATGCAGGTCTGAAAGGATTTTCAGAATCTCTTCCCCGCGGACCGAATCGAGATTTCCGGTCGGCTCATCCGCTATGATGATTTCCGGTTCGTTGGCAAGAGCTCTTGCAATAGCGACTCTCTGCCGTTCCCCGCCCGATAGCTGGTTCGGGAGATGGGTTACTCTATCTTCAAGCCCCACACTCTTTAAAATCCGGATGGCTTTTTCTTTCCTTTCTTTGGGTGCAACTCTGTTGTATATCATCGGTAAGGAAACGTTGTACCACGCGGGTACATCCGGCAACAGATAGAAATCCTGAAAAACGAAGCCGATGAGTTCTTTTCTTATATCGGCAAGTTGGTTACCGTTCATCTTATTTACGTCTTTGCCCTGCAGAAAATACGAACCCGAAGTAGCTATGTCCAGACATCCTATTATATGCATAAGAGTAGATTTGCCCGAACCTGAGGGACCGGTTATCGAAATAAATTCTCCCTTTTTTATTGTGAGATCGACGCCTGTAAGCGCATGAACCTCGGTTTCTCCAAGCGGATAAACTTTTGTGACATTCTTCATTTTGATTAATTCACTCATAACGAAGAGCTTCCACAGGACTCAGCTTTGAAGCTTTTCTTGCGGGATAGTAACCAAAGAAAATGCCGATACTGCAGCAAAAACCAAAGCCGAGAAATATCGACCATATCGGGATATAGAAGGGCAGATTTCCATTACTCATAATAGAAATTAACTTTGTAAGTGAGGCTCCCAGTAAAATTCCTAAAAATCCGCCCACCAGACATATTACCACGGATTCCATAAGAAATTGTCCAAGAATTTCACTTGATTTTGCTCCTATTGCTTTCCTGACGCCTATTTCTCTTGTTCTTTCGGAAACGGAAACAAGCATTATGTTCATTATTCCGATTCCGCCTACGATTAAGGAAATTGCGGCAATTGCAATCGAAATTAAGAATATCGTTTTGGTTAATTGGTTGAATTGAGTTATCAAGGCTTCAGAAGAATTAATTGAAAAATCGTCTTCTTCTCCGGGTTTTAAATTACGTGCTCCCCGTAGTATCCATCTGATTTCCTCTGTTGCTTCTTCTTCATTCTCGGCATAGATTGCTATCGTAATAGAACGATCGCTTCTCCCTGTGAATTCGGTCATTGTTGTAAAGGGAATAACCGCAACATTATCCATATTCCATCCCATCATTTCTCCCTTTTCTTCGAGTACGCCGATTACGTTAAACTGCCTCCCCTGGATTTTTACTTTATTGCCAACAGGGTTTTCATCCGGGAATAGAGTTTCAACCACCTTTGTCCCAAGAACGCAAACGTGTCTCTTGTATTTTAAGTCATCTTTTGAAAGGAAACGTCCAAGTTTTACGTTTCGATTACGTATTCTGTCAAAGTCTTCAGAAGTTCCGTTTATCTCGACTTCGGCCGCTTCTTTTTCTCCTCTATTCATATTCAAATTTCTTGTAACAAGGGGAGATACATATTCTAAAGAAGTTCCGTATTCCTTCAGAGCCTCCAACTCTTTTGTGTCGATGTTGTCCCTCTTTCTAATCTTATCCCATTCCTCCCTACTCATATGTCCCATGGACCATGGATATTTATCTACATACAGAACATTTTTACCTAGCTGTGAAAAAGTATTAGCCACATTATTTTTGAGTCCCGAAATAACAGACATTACACCGATAACAGTCATAACTCCGATTACAATACCAAGAGTTGTAAGCAGAGAACGAAGCTTGTTAGCCTTTATCGACTCGATTGACGAGCGCAAAATTTCGATCAGAAAACCCCTGAACATTCTGGTCACCTCATAGTATTATAGGGTAACTTTCTCTGAAAAACATATCTCATTTAATTTTACACTCCTTTTCCGGTAAATAAAATATAAAAAATTAAAAAGCAAAATGACAAATAAAAATGCAAAATCATATCTATATCCCACCCAAAACAACCCATTTTTTAACAACAATTTGCACAAATTTCACAAATGAATTTGAAACAATCATTTTTATTAACATAGAAAAATAAAGACTATTTTTTTAATATTTGTGTTATTCGTGTGATTCGTTGCTTCTATTTTTAATTTATCTTTGAATTTTAATCTGTCATTTTCCATTTTTATATTTAATTTTTTCATTTTAGAGGCTTTGCCTCGCTAGGGGCTATCCTCGCGATTTTTCGTTTTAGTTTTATCTTCTACTGTCAAAGAGTCTTCTTTCTCTTCTTTCCAATTTGCCTTTTGATTATCCGTAAGACTCATCAAGGTTTTAATAGGTCCGGTGACAATGAGGTCGTTTTCCAGGAGGCCTTCTTTAATTTCGACCCATTTCCCTTCCATTATTCCTGTTTTGGTCTCGACGAATTTCGTCTTATCGTTTTCTATTTTATAGACTCCGCTCTTTTTGTCTTTAGTAACGAGCGATTGCAAAGGTATCCTGAGAACGCTATCTTTCCTGGCGGTTACTATTTCGCAGTTCGAACTCATACCCGGCAGCATCCCGGCATGATGAGGGATTGATATTTTAACTTCAAACTCGACAGCTGCCTGGGAGCTTGCTTCCTTCGGCATACTTGCTTTATAGTATACGATACCGGTGAACGTCGTATCTGTAAAAGCATCCACTGTTATTCTAGCAGTGTCTCCTATAGATACGAGAGGAATTTCACTTTCATTCACATCTGCAACCATTTCCATATTTCCAAGATCCGAAACGGTCAATATTATAGAGCCGGGATTGTTGATGGTTCCAGCCACAACCACCTCTCCCTCCTCTTTATCTATCTCCATTACGGTACCCATGATAGGAGAGCGGATAGTAGCCCTTTCAAGCATTCTTTTTGCTCTGTTTAACTCGGTCCTGGCATTTTCGAGATTGCTTTGGGCGAGTTCGACTTCGGTTGCGATATTATCGAAATTTTCTCGAGAAATCAAACCTTTTTCATATAACTCTTTTTTCCTTTTCATTTGTTCTGTTCTGAATTCAAGATCGGCTCTCTGAGCGTTCACATTGGCAAGTGCCCTGTTGTATGCCGCAAACTGTTCGGTGGAATCTAATTTTACGAGGATCTGCCCTTTTTTGACCCAATCGCCTTCTTCTACATATAATTTAATTACTTCTGCCGTAACCTCGGCGTTAATTTTTCTCTCTTCCTTTGCGTGGATTTCTCCGGGAGCGGAAACTATCTCTTCTATTTCTCCCTTCTCTACTTTTGAAGCCGTTACGCTTACGCCGCCTGTTTTCTTCAAATTGGCAAATATTATGATAACAATTATCAAAATTATCGAAGACCCGATAATCAACTTTTTCTTATTCTTCATATAACCTCCCCATAAGCCTTTTCAATCTAAACAGAGAGAGATACCAGTCAAATCGAGCTTCGGTCAGGGAATATTGTGCCCTTAACAAATCCTCTTCCGCTCCCAGTAGTTCAATCATTGAAGATTCTCCCAGGCGGTATCTTTCGCTTGCGGCTTTATGGCTCTCCTCGGCGAAACTTACGGTAGTTTCTGCCAGCTGTAATCTTTGCCGGGCTTCACCATATAACAAGTAATCTTCTTCGACCGATATTCGTAATTCTTTTTCTCTTTCCTTTAATTTTAGATTGGCTAAATCCACTTTCAACTCTGCTATAAGTAAATCATTAACCCTGGAAAATCCGGTAAACAAAGGCACGGATATTGAAAATCCTATCGAATAATCGTAATTGTTCTGCACCAGGTCAACACTTGGAATACGCTCATCCTGGTATTGGTATACCGCTCCGAAGGCAACCGTGAAAAGATTACTTGTCGAGGTTTTCAAATAGTCGAATCTCGCTTTCCTCACTTCGGAATCATATTCGTTAAGAAGAGGGTCTTTCTTCATAGCCAGTATTAGAATGGAATCTTTTTCGGGTATCCTGAAATCGATTTTCGGTTCCTCCAGTAAAACGGTATCTTTTACTTCCATCCCAATGATTTTCCTCAGTCTGAGCAAGCTGAGTTTCCGGTTCTTTTCTGTTTCCAGAAGATCTAACTGCGCCTGTAAATTGTTTACTTTTCCCTGCCAGACTTCTGCTTTGGAAGCAGAACCCAGCCGTTTTTTTTCTTCGATGAGATTCAAATTGCTTTCTGTGCGTTTTACTGCCTTTTCTCTACTCTCGAATAGCTTTTCAAGTTTAAGGGTGTTGAGATACTGAGATATGATTTCATATATTGTTTGATTCCTCGTGTCCATAAAAGAAAAATATGCTGTGTTATTACCGTAGTGAGCAGAAAAAGCATTCAAAAAATCACCCGGGGTTAAATCCCATTCCATTCTAAAGTTATAATAGCTATCTGTAGAATCGTAAATTTCCGCTCCGTCAAGTCTTGAACGAGTCCTGGCTTCTACATACCCTGCGGACGCGGAGGGAAGAAGGGTTGAATATGCGGAAGCGTTCGTCTTTTGTATTAACATCAATTCCTTTTTTGCCTGTAAATAAGAAGGGCTCTCGCTCAAACCAATTTCGATTGCATCATCAAGAGTCAGATTAAGAGAAAGAAGCAGAAATAGAATCACATTATACCTCTCTTGCAAAGAGAACACTAATTCCAACGGATAAGATGTATAGTATTACAGAAACGATAGCTGCTTTCTTTTTGGATATACCGGTGATTGCCGAGATTCCATAGCCTATCAACACAAACTGCCATATGGAAAATACTTCTATACCCGAAAGAAAAGCATAAAGTTTTGGATTTTCAGGGCTGAAGAACATATTGAGTCCGGTTGCAATGTTTAAATCTCTCAAAGTCATTATATTGGGAATGCCACGAACTAACAGAAGAGAGGTATTTAATATACTTCTTATTATCTGTACGACAGAAGAGTAACAATATAAGTCGAGAGCTTTAATATAGTTCCAATCAGTTCCGAAAGCATTTCCAAAAAACCAGAGAATCAGAGATATAAAAAGAAATCCAATAAAAGTTGCAATCGGAGCCACTACATATTTTATTAATTCTGCAGACTTAGGTATTTGTCTGTCTATACCCATTTGAGCCATCTGTTGAGCGGTGATACGTGACATTGCAGGAGCACTGATCCAGAGGAATATCAAAGTAACAACCACAAGACCAAGAAAAGGAATCCACCAGTCGTCTTTTTCTTTTATGTGTTCGAAAGCTTTACCGGGCTCGATTATTATATTTATAAGGTTGTTCATTTCTCCTCCTTTTAAATATATTACTTAGTTATAATAAAAATATTCAATTATAAGTCAAGTAAGCACCACCACCTTCCCTTTTTTTGCCACAGAGAACACAGAAAAAAAACACAGAGGCACATCCCACAACCCCAGTTTTTTGTTTGTTTAAAACCTCACCACACCTCAAAAATTTACACATGTAAAACATGTAGATACTGTAGCTTCTATTGTCACGACTGGGGAGTGGAGACTGATGACTCATGACTCCGTTACCAAAATCCTAAACCCCAATTTATTTCTCTTTCTTCTTTCTGATTATTCCTTCCATATTCTTAAGATAGCTATCGAAAGCTTTGCGGCCTTCTTTTGTCAGATTATATACAGTATTCGGCATTTTATTTATGAATCTTTTATTCGCATTCACATATCCAGCCTTTTCCAGTTTCGATAAGTGAACAGAAAGGTTTCCTTTTGAGAGTTTGCTATGGCTTAAAAGAAAGTTAAAATCCGCTTCCTTCACCCCAGAAAGAATAGAGGCGATTAACAGCCTAGAAGGCTCATGAATAAGCTTGTCTATATTGCCTATCCTACCGTAGATAATTTTCTTACTCATCTTGAGACCCTCTACGGGAAATCAGAAATCTCGGTATGCCAGTAAATAAGGAATATATTCCGATTGTTACCATGATTGTAATGGCTATCATCGATTCGTTTCCCGAAAAAAACGCACAGACACCACCCGAACCAAGTGCCAGCAGACCGGTCAATAAGAATCTCTTTAATCCGGATGCCAGATAGACTGCAAAATAAACAAAAAAGATAAAAAATCCGATAAAACCGGCAAAAAACCAGTTTGATTTGGTGCTCACCAGATAAAAAGAAGCTATTCCGACCGGGATTTGATTGGTCGTTTTGAATTTCAAGAAGATATACAAAATCAATCCTACATAAAGAACCAGAAATTCAAAAGATAGAATATAAAGAAGAGATGGCTTTTTGCCGATTCCGGGTTTCGAATACCCTGTTTTTGGCCATACATATTTTTCCTTGAGTTGCCTTTTAAACCATCGGGCGAGTACCGCAAGGGCTACCATAACAGATACGCACACTACTCCCAAGACTGCCTGCAGCTTCTCGTTGGATACAAATTCCATTACACTCAATAGCCCCGCAACCACAATAAAAACTATCCCGCTTATAATCTCGACCATCCCGTCTTCCCACCAGGATGCCTTTACGTCTCCCATAACCTTTTTTACTTTATCTACATTATTATTTTCCGCATACATTTCTACCTCTCCCTTTGCCTGCATTTTCTTTCTTCTTTTCTTACCCCTGCAGCATAGAGAGCAGCACCAATCGAGGCAAATACCGATGGGATTACAGGATTAACCGAAAAACCGAACAACTTCAATACGCTAATCATACCAAGAGATACCAGCAAAGCTGCAATAACCGCCCCAAAAACCAGCTTTACGAAATTCGATTCTATCGGACACTTATCTATTATTTTTTTAACTATCATATTCACCTCCGGTTTATAGTATAGTTTAGTTTATATTATAAACAAGTTTACGGATTTGTCAAGGGGGGATTTTAGATTTTCCGAATCTAAAATCAGTCACGTGTCATGAGTCACGAGTCGTTAGTCAAAAAAACAGAAGTCCGATGACTGCAGTAAGTTGAGGGAAGTTATAGGGTATTTGCTAATAGTTAAGGGGAAAAGCCTTATTTGGTTGGGAGTTAAATTTTGTTCAGGCAGTCCTTTATTCTGTTTAATCCCTCTTTCATCTCTTTTTCATCAAGAGCGTAGCTGAGACGGATTCTTGAGGGAGCTCCAAACCAGCTGCCCAAATATACTATTACTTTATAGTCAGTATAAAGCTTGGTCGCGAACTTTTTAGGTTGAGGGACTTTTGGCAGTACATAAAAAGCTCCTTCCGGTTTCCAGAGATCAAGTCCCATGTCCTTTAGTTCCTTGTATATTATGTCTCTTCTCTTTCTCCATATCTCCAGTTGTCGAACTACATATGATTTTGGGCTTTTCATTGCTTTCAAAGCCATATCCTGTCCGACGAGATTGGTATTCATGGAAGTATGGGTCTTCATTTCTATTATTTTATTTACGAATTTCTGGTCGGGACTCCATAAGTAGCCAACGCGAACTCCGCACATTGCGTAAGTTTTCGAAAAAGAATTTACGGTAATTACGTGGCTGCCTTTGATTATGTAGTTTTCTCTCTCGTAAATGATATCTTTGTAAACTTCATCAGAAACGACATATATACCCAGTTTTTCTGTAACTGCTTCTATTTCTTTTAACGTATCGATAGCTTCGATTCTGCCGGTGGGATTGGAGGGCGAATTTATTAAGACTGCCTTGCAGCCTTTTATTTTTTTCCTGAAATCGTCAATGTCCATTCTACCCTGCTTTAAATTGGTATAAACCGGTTGCATTCCTGCGTATCTCAGAATCGGGGGATACGAGTAATAATAAGGTCGCGGTAATAGAACCTTGCCGTTATCCATAGCTCTGAAAATTAAATCCAGAGCTTCTGATGCACCATTTGTAATTACAAAATTTTCAGCAGAGGAAGAAGGATATTCATTCGCTAATGATATTCTTAATTCTGTACAACCCTGAATGAGTCCATACCTGAGGTCATGTCTGATATCAATGCCTTCTATAGCCTCTCTTGGAGGGGGGAGATCTGGTTGTCCTGAACCAAAGCTGATAACTCCGCTTCCCTGTTTTCCAATAAAAATGGCCGGACTCGTTAAATTTAATTTATCGCCCATAATTAATTCTTTAGTTTTTCACTCCTTATTTATCATATTAGAAAGAAACCACATTGGTTCTTTCTTTCTCTTCTTAATTTCTGTATAATTATATCTTGATTGTAAAATATGTCAATAACTTCTTTAGTTAGCGTGTTAGTGAGTTGGTGTGTTTTTTTAACAGACCAACGGACTAACAGACCAACAATTTAATCGTATGTGTTAATCCTGTCTAAATATTTGGTGTTGTAGGGTGGAAATTTTTAACACAAATAATATGTTTTTTCTCTGTGCTCTCTGTGTCTCTGTGGCAATTTTCTTAGTGCGGAGGGTTGACAAATTGTCTTATTTAGTCATCATACTAAACGGAAAAGAAAATCCCAAAAAAGGAGGAAAGATGGGCACGAAAGGAAGAGAAATCGTAGGAGTTGATATAAAAAAACTTATCGAGTTGCTCAATAAAGCTCTGGCAGACGAGTGGCTTGCTTATTATCAATACTGGATAGGTTCTAAAGTGATTGTCGGTCCGATGAGAGGAGCCGTTGTAGCGGAACTGGTCGAACATGCAGGAGATGAGCTGCGACACGCAGGGATGCTCGTGGACAGGATAATCCAGCTTGGCGGCGTTCCGATTCTCAAACCGGAAGACTGGTATAAAATGACCAATTGCGGTTACGATGCTCCCGGCGACCCCAAAGTAAAGAAAATAGTCGAGCAGAACATAAAAGGAGAGCAGTGCGCGATAGAAGTTTACAGCAAGCTTCGTGACTTCCTGGGTGATAAAGATCTTGTTACTTCCAATATGGTAGAATCGATACTCGCGGACGAAGTCGAACACGAAGAAGACCTTCAGGCGATAGAAGAAGACCTGAAACAGATAAAGTAAGGGTGACCTTTTAAGTAAATAAAAAGAGGGATTGGGCGAAATCATTTCGTTCGATCCCTTTTTTATTTTCAAATGGAAAGAATAAAAGTAGCCAATTATGTAAAAAAATACGCGGGATTTAAAACTTTTATATACGAGGAAATCAGAGGTTTAAAAGAATTTGAACCCATAATACTTACGGAGATGGTAGGCAGCTTCGCATATCGGACTCCCAAGCTGAAAGTTTTCTCCGGTGCAGATTCATCCAGTTCGAAAATTATTAAGAAAAAATCTTTCTTTGAAGACATATTAATACAGAATAAAGTTAAACTCGTCCGCGCTTTCATGGCTGATGGAGGGATGAAGATATTGCATATTTGTAAAAAATTAAACCTTCCGCTAATAACAAGTTTTCATGGATTGGATGTATCCGAAAGACCCGGGAATCCGATCTATCGTAAAAGATTGAGGAGGTTATTCGTAGAAGGAGATCTGTTCCTTGTATGCTCGGAAGACATGAAAAAAGATGTGGTAAATCTTGGCTGCAATAAAGACAAAATTCTTGTCGTTTACGGTGGAATAGATATCAATAAATTCAAATTTTGTAAAAACAAAAAAAAGAATGAAAATACTGTAAGAATACTGATGTGCGGTAGATTTGTAGAAAAGAAAGGTTTTCCCTACGGGATAAAAGCCTTCCACAATCTTCTACCTATACACAATAATTTAGAGCTTAGAATTATCGGGGGCGGAATTGTGGAAAAAAAATTAAAATCACTGGTTGAAGGACTAAACATTCAGGATAAAGTGATTTTTCTGGGGCCAAAAGCACCCAACGACATCCCGGAAGAGATGGGCCGGAATGATATATTTTTATCTCCGAATACTACTTCAAGAAGAGGAGACAAAGAGTGCATTCCACATACAATAAAAGAAGCTATGGCTACCGGTTTACCTGTTGTATCGACGTTTCATGCAGGAATTCCAGAACTGGTGATAAATGGAGAAACCGGTTTCCTTGTTCCGGAAAAAAATGTCGATGCCATCACGGAAAAATTAAATTGGCTTATAAAAAATACAGAACTGCGAGAGAAAATGGGAAAACTGGGAAGAAAAATAATAGAGGAAAAATTTACCCTCGAAAAACAAATAAACGAACTCGAGAAAATCTATATGAAAGTATCGAAGTAAAATAAGAGGTCGTTAACCGCAAAATTAAAAAGCAAATTTCAAAACTTTCTTTCACAGCAGAGACACCCCGATACGGTCATTCTTCCCTACGGGGCAGGCAGAGAATGCAACACCCCACCACTCCCCTACCTTTTTTCTCTTTTGTTTTTACTGTTCAACCACCTAACGACCCAACAAACTAAAAAAAATAACAAATCATATGTTCCCGAATATCAATGCCGAAAACCCACTAAGATTTTTGATACACAAACACAAAAGGGCTTGACTTGTAGTTTTTTTATATTATAATTCAATCGGTTACGAAAGTAAAAAATATAATGTGTAAAAAATAAAAAAGTTAAAACCTTTAAAGGAGGTGTGTTTTTTTTGCCAGGAGTAATAATTAAAGAAGGGGAGCCTTTTGAAAAAGCATTCAAACGATTTAAACGGCTGTGTGAGAAAGAAAAAATAAGAAGCGAAATCAAAAAGCATCAACATTACGAAAAGCCAAGCGAAAAGAGGCAGAGAAAGAGAAAAGAAGCCGGCAAACCGAGAAGAAGTTATTAGCCAAAAGTAAGTTACCGGTTGCCGATATAGTTTATTTTAGTATCCTAATAAAAACATTTTTAAATATATTAAAATGAATTTATTTGATTTTGTATCTCTTGTACCAATCTTCGGCTTTTGTCTCCTAGGAACGATAAAAGGTTTTATTATTGAAGTTTCGGAAATTGGCGGATTAATAGTTTCTTTTATTCTGGCTATGTATCTCCCCTTAAGCTTAGATATAGGCGGAATGAAGTATGTAGTAAGTTTTCTCGCATATTTTTTCGCAATCAGCATTTCTCTATCCATCTTATCAAAAATTATCCATAAAACACCTCTTGCCTTTTTTGACCGAACGCTCGGCGCAGTAATAGGTGCTGCCAAAGGTTTGATTATTGTAATATTACTCTTCCTGATTATCAGTCTTATTCCTATCGAAGGTCCAAAAAGCAAATTAAGCAATTGTGTTTTTTACAAATTGGCCCTTATTGCGCGACCTCCCTTAGAAGATTTTGTGACAAGAAAAATGAAGGGCCTTAACCAATATAAAGAGAAATCTCCAATACCCGGACCACAGGAAATCGAAAAAGAAAGGTCTAGGGCGAATACGATATAATACAATGAAAGCCCTATCAAACATGATAGGATTAAATGTACTTCTGGAAAAGATCTCCGTGTACGCCGAATCGGACCCCGGCAGAGCCGCAGTTTTAAGCTTAACGCCAAATATTTCGAAACAAGACAGGCTGCTTGCCTTTAAGCAACTTGCGGAAAGCAAACAAATCATACATCTCATTCCCGGTCTACATATTTTAAAAAGAGAAAGAGCCCCGGAAAGAGGGGAAATATTATCAGGAGAAGAACTCCTTTATTATAGAAAATTATTGGATTTATCCGAAGAAGTCAAAAATGTTCTCAGAGACAACAAAACACTTGAAGAATTAGCCGGTGCCCTTAATCCTATTTTGCCTCTCAGGGAAGAAATAAACAGATACATAGACGAAACAGGGGTTGTCAAACCATCCTCTACTCCTTTGTTAAAATCCCTTTACAACGAAAAGTCGTCCGCTACCGATAAAATCGAAAAAAAACTCAATGAATTATTAAAAGAAAAAGAAAATCTCCTACAGGATAAAATTATAACAACCCGCCTGGGTAGAACAGTTCTGCTTGTTAAATACGAGAGAAAAGACGAAATAGAAGGAATAATGGTGGACCTTTCCCGTACTCAGAATACGGCTTTCATAGAACCAAGCGCAATAGTCACGCTTAACAACAGAGTTGCGGAGTTGGAAAAAGATATAGATATAGAAAAGAAAAGAATTTTACAATATCTAACCGGAGAAATAAAGGAAAACTTCCCTTCTATCGACAAAAACACCAGTATATTGATAAAGATAGACTCGCTCAAGTCGAGAAACAAGTACGCTGAGGAATTCAAATGTATCATCCCCGAATTCACGGAAGGCAGCGATTTAATATTAAAAGAATGCTACCATCCTCTTTTGCTCGGAGAAAAAGAAAATGTCGAACCTATCGACCTGGAACTCGGAACAAATGAGAGAATTCTGCTTATCAGCGGTCCAAACGCAGGCGGAAAAACCGTACTGCTTAAAAATGTGGGTATAAATGTCCTGTCCTCGTTAGCCGGAATCCCTATCCCGGCAAAAGAAGGAACAAAAATCGGCTCTTTTACAAACATATCAGGGATCATAGAAGACGAGCAGTCAATGGAAGAAAACCTATCTTCTTTTTCATCATACATCGTTAGACTTAAAAAAATTCTGAGCGAGGCAGATGATAAAAACCTTATACTGCTGGACGAACTCGGAGGCAATACAGATCCGGTTGAGGGAAGCGCTCTCTCGATTGCTTTGCTTAACACATTAAAATCCAAAGAAAGCCTTGTTATTGCAGCAACCCATCTAAGCCCATTGAAATTTTATGTTGAAGAACAAGAAGGGATGATTAACGGCGCGATGGAATATGAAAACGGCCCGACCTATCATTTACAAATCGGAATCCCCGGAGGTTCAAAAGCGATAGCAACTGCCGAGAAGTTCGGTCTGCCGCAACAAATTATCGACGAGGCAAAAAATTTCGTAGACTCTGAAATTTTTGAGGTTGAAAATTTAATAGAAGAACTTTCTCTAAGAAACAAAAAGTTGCGAGAACAAGAACAAGAAATACTTAACCTTAAAAGAGAGTTTTCCGAATTAAAGAAAGAATACGACAAAAAAATAAAAAATGTCAAAGAAGAAGAGAAAAAAATTCTCAAGGAAGCAAAAGAAAAAGCATCGGATATATTAACCGGGGCACGCGCAACAGTCGAAAAAACCATAAAAGAAATAAAAGAGTCAAAAGCTTCCAAAGAATCAATAACAAAATACAAAAAAGCCTTCGCCGGCGCCTCCCCTAAAGAGAAAAAAAACGGCGTGAAGTCCCTCAAACACTCACCAAAACCATCGAGAATCAACTATAATGTAGATATGGACGTTCCGTTAGAAATTTCAGTCCGCGGAATGACAAAAGAAGATGCCTGGGAAGCTACCGACAAATTTCTTGACAAAGCAATCCTTGCGAATTATAATTCAGTAAGAATACTTCACGGAAAAGGGAGCTGGATATTACGCAATATGCTTTGCGAAAAACTAAAAAAGGACAGAAGGGTAAAAGGCATAGAAACTCCACCACACTTTGAAGGAGGAGAAGGCGTTACCATAGCCGTTCTTAAATGAAATGATTTATATATTTTTATTGCTTGCAAAATCTGCGAAAACAGCAATGTTGCTTACAACGTTTGTCCCGGGTGGCGGGCAATTTTACACCGAGAGATACGTCAAGGGCATTATAATAGGAGGTGCCCAGTCTTATCTTTTATACAAAGAAGTACAGACACAAATTAGATTAAACGAAATAGAAAGAGATATCAGCGCATTACCAGAAGAAAAACAAAATCTCCTTAATCAAAGAGGGCAAATTGGCTGGTGGATGGCATTGGTCTGGACCTTAGGTATTTTAGACGCCTATGTAGACGCACAGCTTTACAATTTCGAAAGCGATCTCTCTCTTGATCAAATGGGTTCTGTCAAAACCACGCTTTCTTTCAAAATATACTATTAATGTTTCACGTGAAACATTTTCTTGAGGAATCTTTAAAAGAACTTAACATAGAAACAACCAACGGAAAAATTGATAAGCTTTTATTATATCTCGAAGAACTTATTCTATGGAACAAAAAAATAAATCTTATCTCACGAAAACTAAAAAAAGAGGATGTTTTAAAAAAGCTTCTTTTGCCCTCTCTTATCCCTTACGAAATGATCAAAGACGACGAAAAAATACTTGATTTCGGAGCAGGAGGGGGAATCGCAGGAATTCCTTTAAAAATTTTCAAGCCCGGTATAATACTCCACCTGGCAGAATCAAAACACAAGCCCGTGATTTTCCTCGAGTATATCGCATCGTTACTGAATTTAAATATAAAAATCATACAAAAATTCGTTCGAAATGCCGAAGATATTGAAGAATCTTACGATTGGGTTCTGGTTCGAGCTCTGAATCCGGACAAAATACCGAAAGGTACTGGTCATAGAATTCTATATTACGGCAAGTACACCGGAGACAAACTCACCCTCAAAAACGAACTAAATCTAAAAAACAACATCGTTTCAATTCTGGAGTGGTAATGTTTCACGTGAAACATTACAAAATACTTATAAAAAACAACCGGTAAATCCAAGGAGAAAAATATGGATAAAATAATTGCTTTTTGTGGCCTAGTATGCAGCGATTGCCCGGCCTTTATTGCAACACAAAATGACGATGATGTCGAGAGAGAGAAAACCGCAAAGCAGTGGTCTAAAGAATTTAAACATGACTTTAAAAATGAAGATATAAACTGCGATGCATGTCTGTCAAAAAATGGCAGGCATATAGGCTATTGCGGAATTTGTGAAATAAGAGCCTGCGCAATAGAGAAAACTGTTAAAAATTGCGCTTATTGTGAAGATTATATTTGCGAAAAACTTAACAAATTCTTCGATATGGCTCCCCATGCGAAAAAATCTCTGGAAGAGATAAGAAAAAATATATAAAACTAAACTCTTAGTGGTTCGCCTTTTGCTTTTAGTTTCACCCCACACCAACTACATCCAAAACTTAAAAACTATTTTAAAGAACGAAAAGAGCATAAGTTTCTTTTTTTAGACCAACAACTAAAGGCAAAAAGTTAATTTCCCAGTAAAATATATCCGTGTTTATCTGCGAAAATCAGTGGTTAACTGTTGTGTGTTGCGATGGGTTTGAAAAAACAATAATAAATCCTGTCAATCTGCGTTTATCTGCATCCTATTATCTTTGTTTCCCGAATTCTCTTTTCGCTAACGCGATAGCGCCGAGTGCGCCAGCCCTGTCTCCCAACTCCGGCAAAACAATATATTTTTCGATATTTTCGGTTATTTCCTGCACTCGAATATAATCGTTCAGTTTTTTCCTGACTCTTTTATGTATTAATGGTAGTAATTTCTTTTGTTTCATAACTCCCCCACCAACAATAATACGCTGGGGAGACAAAGTACAGATGTAGTTTATCAAAGCAAGCGAAATATATTTTGCTTCCAATTTCCACGCCGGATGGGCTTCACTCAATTCTTCTCCCGGTTTCCCCCACCGGGCTTTTATGGATGAACCGGATGCCAAACCCTCGAAGCAATCCTTGTGAAACGGACATACTCCTTCGTATGGATCCTCCTTGTCGTCATGCGGAATGAAAATATGTCCCATCTCGGGGTGCTGAAGACCATGCAAAAGCTCACCGTTTATCATCCCTCCGCCACCTACACCGCATCCGATTGTAAGATAAACGAAATTGGTTAGTCCTCTGGCTGCACCCCATTGGTGTTCCCCGAAAGCAGCAGCGTTCGCATCCGTATCAAACCCTACAGGAATATTGAAAGCATCTCTAATTTTCCCTAAAAGGTTAGTATTCTGCCAGCTGGTTTTTGGTGTAGCCGTTATATACCCATAAGTAGGAGATTTTCTATTTAAATCAACCGGACCAAAAGAGCCGATACCGATAGCCGATAATCGCTCTTTTTTATTCTGTTCTCTAAAATATTCAATTATTCTATCAATTGTTTCTTCGGGAGATGTTGTCTTAAGCCGAAATATATCTCGTGTATCTTTAGGACCGGAACCTACAGCACAGACGAATTTTGTCCCACCGCCTTCTATCCCGCCATATAAACCCATAAAACGCCCTTTTCCAGAAAGCCATTAACAACAAATTCTTTTTCAGTCTGGTAGTAAATATTGAAATAGAATACAACAAATAAAGGCATTACCAAAAAGAATATTAACTTTCTCTTCATCCTTGCATTTTTTAATTTTTATCTCATCCTATTAAACGCTACTTCCCTCTGCATGTTCAATAATTGCCCATTAGGAAAACCAGGTAAAGTCATTTCCATTATAACATCTTCATTGAATTCGGCATATTCAACCTGGTGATCATCCAACGACACCCAAAAGCTACCCCAATAACAGGATCTGCCTTTAACGCTCAATTCTTTTGATTTTGATTCTACGGGATTCGAAAGGGATTTAAATTCTATCAAGGCACATATCTCATCATTTCTCTTTGAAATACCAACCCATTTCAATTTTAAATTTTTCATTTTCAACAATGCAAAATTCTGCACTTGAACTTTTTTCTCTTCCAGGTCAGCAGAAAAAAGGGTTTTATTATACTCAGCCGAGTCGATAGCGACATACGCGACCTCAATCCACGGAGTATCCCAGATGAGCGTTTTCATATAAGTCATGTCTTCTTCTGGAAAATCTTTGTAAAAATCTTCGTTCAGTATCTCCCCGGAAAGAACATAAGAAAACCCTTCCATATAATCCAGAGGCTTTCCGTCCGGGTATTCACCCAAAGTGTCCTTAGATGACGTCATTCTAACATCGCTCCATCTGCAGCGAACTTCTCCGCTTTCTACGAAACGAGTAAACCTTCCTGTTATTTGTATAGTGCCTACGATATTTCCCTCCATATCTCTATTATACAAAGTTGAGGTTATTGTATATCGTTGAGGTATTTTTTCGTCAAATTTTAGCGCCGGTTGCATGGTAAGACATTCGTCCACACTTATCAATTTTTCTTCTACTTCTTTACGACAGCAAGAAAAAATCCCCGCTAAAAAAACCAGCGCTAATGAAATTTTGACAATTGAGACAAAACTTTTTTTATTAATCATTTAAACCCCCTTGAATTAATTTTGCTTATCATCTTTTTCCCTTTTCCGGAATACAAAAAACTTTTCTTATGTCAAAACACATTCTTTATAAACACGCTATCGTCGCCTTATGTCTTCATTGTAATAAAAAACAACCCTTCTGTCAAGCATGTTTTTATTATAATAAATCATTCGCAAACTCCAAAACATCTGTTTGCAAAACTAAGTGTTTGGTAATCATATACATGCTTTCTGCAAGGTTAAAATTCCGGTTGGTGGCTTTGGTGAGAGTGTTTAGAGTCTTGACAATTAAGAATGTTTATTTATATGTTATAGGGGTTATGGTATGAGTTTAAAAAGGGGCAGTAAAGCGAGCAAAAATCTGTTTTTATCTTACAGTAAAGATAAGACTCCTTTTATTACATCGCTAACCAAAAACTTCTCCTCAAGGTACTATACTTTTGAAGAGATAAACTTGATAAAGCAGGTGCTCTTCCCAAAATACTGGAATTGCGGCTACCTTGCAAAGAAAGAAAACGTCAAGGAGCTTGCTTCGAAAATTGAAGACTTGGGCAAGCTCTTTTCTGAGGGAATAAGCCCTTACATCGAAAACAAAAAAGAAGTAGACAAAACTGTCGGTAAGGTCTTAGAAAATTTAGGACGCATAAGAGAGCAACTAAAAAGGGATGTCAAAGCTGCTTATTTAGGAGACCCTGCTGCCAGAACCTATACTGAAATTATACGTTCCTATCCAGGTTTTCTCGCTATTGAAATTCATCGGATATCCAATCTTTTGTATTCGTTAGGAGCGGGCGGATACGCCCGGGAGCTTTCCGAAGTCATTCATTGTGAAACCGGAATCGATATCCACCCCGGAGCAAAAATCGGCAATTTCTTTTTTATAGACCACGGTACAGGTGTGGTAATTGGCGAAACTTCTGTAATCGGAGACTGGGTGCGTATCTATCAGGATGTTACTCTCGGAGTTCTTCACTTCGAAAAAAACGGAGAAGAAAAGGTTAAAAAGGGTTACAAAAGGCATCCTGATATAGGCAATCATATTGTAATCGGAGCAGGCGCCAAAATCCTGGGACCCGTAAAAATCGGCAATCATGTGAACATCGGAGCCAATTCCTGGATTACCGAAAATATTCCTGACTATACGTCGGTCTTTGTTGCCGAGCATCCCCGCTTGGAAAAAAGAAAAAGGGAATAAATGGCTAAAGTCGCAAACAATATTCTGGAACTGATCGGCGACACACCAGTTGTTAAGTTGAACAACATCCCAGGCAAAAACTCTGCCGAAATTTATTGCAAACTTGAGTTCTTTAATCCCCTCGGGTCCATCAAAGACAGAATAGCCCTCCACATGATTGAAAAAGCAGAAAAGAAAGGAAAAATAAATCCTGGAGATACGCTGATTGAATCTACAAGCGGCAACACAGGTATCGGACTTGCTTATGTATCAACTGTTAAAGGTTACAGGTTAATTTTGGTTATGCCTGATTCGATGAGTAAAGAAAGAATAAAGATATTAAAAGCTCTTGGAGCCGAAGTTCTTTTGACTCCAGGGGAAAAAGGGATGAAGGGTGCAGTCGAGAAAGCGAAAGATTTAACAGAAAAAAAAGGATATTTTTGCCCCGGACAATTCACCAATCCGGCAAATCCTGAAACGCATAGAGAAACAACTGCCCAAGAGATTCTAAAACAAGTTCCCGAAATAGATGTTTTCGTCGCAGGTGTAGGAACAGGCGGTACCATAACCGGTGTTGGTGAAGTTCTTAAGAAAGAAATCAAAGACAGAAAAATTCTCATCGTCGCTGTGGAGCCGGAAGATTCTCCTGTGCTCTCGGGAGGTAATCCTGGCTCCCACAAAATCCAGGGCATAGGCGCAGGCTTTATCCCCGAAGTTTTAAATAAGAAAACAATAGATGAAATTATAACCGTCAGAGATGAAGACGCTTTTCTAACTACAAGACGCCTTGCTAAAGAAGAAGGCATCTTCGCCGGAATTTCATCCGGTGCTGCGGTCTGGGCTGCTTTAAAAGTCGCAAAAGATTTGCCTAAAGAAAAAAAGGTGGTTGTAATCTTACCCGATACAGGAGAGCGTTACCTCAGCACGGAATTGTTTGAATGAAATTGGAAAATAGTGGGCAGGTAATAAACCGCTTCCGGCTTACCTCTCACTGCTAACCGCAGAGAAAACAAAAAAGTTTACACATGTAGGTCATGTAGTCTATATAGAATTAAAAACAAAAAACTACAGGTTCTACATTTTCTACATGTTGAAAAATGGTTTGTGGGGTTGGGTTTAGCGGAAAGCGGATAGCCCAATATCTCTTGTGGGAAAAATTCTATGAAAGAAACAGGAAAAGTTATCAAAACAAATAAAAATAGAGCAACTGTACTTATAGCCCTTCCGGACAACTGTGATTCCTGCGAATTTTCCAACTTTTGTCGTATAGACAAAAATGGAAGAGAATTAGTTTGCAAAAACGAAAAAGGTGCAGAAGAAGGAGATATTGTGCAGATTGGGACAAAAAAAAGAAACTTTTTTATAGCCACCTTTTTAAATTTTGGTCTCCCTCTTTTTTTTCTTATAGGAGGAGTGCTCCTGGGAAAGAAAATCTGGAGTACAGACCTTGCTGGTTTTTTATTGGGTATGGGACTTATGTTTTTATACTTTCTTATATTCTTATTTGTCGATAAAAAAATATTAAAGAGTGGTTCTCTTTTACCGGAAATTGTAAGTATAAAAAAAACTAAAAATTAAAGACAAAAAAACACAGAGCCCATATACCCACCACTCCAGAAATTTTTTACCACAGAGAGCACAGAGTTTTTATTGTTTTTCACCCAACAACCCATTTTTTAACAACAAATTGCACAAATTTCACAAATAAATCAAGAATAATCATTTTTATTAATATAGAAAATAATGTCTGTTTTGTTAATATTTGTGCTATTCGTGTGATTTGTTGTTTCTTTTTTATTCATTTTTGAATTTTGATCTGTAATTTTACATTTTGATATTTGATCTTTACTTTTTAGCGGCTTTGCTTGCCCCGTGGAATAGGAGTTCATCAGGTAGTTTCTTCTATTCCACGGGGCGAGCGATAGGGTACGATATTTATTCTCGAATCTCGACTATACCGGCACACTCTTTTAAATCCAGAGAAGCTTCTTTCAAATATTTCTTTAGGTAAGGTGATTTTCCCGAAAATTCCGGAGAAAGAGTTTTTCTGTTTTTAAAACCCTGAAGTACATATTTTCTCACGGGACCAATCTTTTCACATATTTTTTTAATATCATCCTTATCCACAATACCGGGCACCATTGTAGTTCTGAATTCATAATTTTCAATACCTTTTATTATTTCAATACTTTCTTCCACTTTTTTAAATTCTGTATTATTTCCGGTAGCAACAGGATATTTCTCCGGCGAAGATTTTATATCCATCGATATATAATCAATAAAAGGCAGCGCAGTTTTCAATCTGTCGGGTAAAGTTCCATTCGTATCGATTTTTACTTTAATTCCTATCTCGTCTTTAACTCTTTTAAGAAAAGACATAAGTCCAGGTGCAAGAAGTGGTTCTCCTCCCGTAAAAGATACTCCGTCGATAAACCCTTTTCTTTCTTTCAGTTTTTTTATAACTTCATCTTCAGAAATATCAGACAGTTTCTCTACAAGTTCAGGTAAAACTAGATCGGGATTATAACAAAAAGGGCATCTCAAATTACATCCACCTATAAAAACTACTGATGAGATTTTACCGGGGTACTCTATTATGCTGCTGCCTAAAAAAGACTTGATCACCTACTCTTTTTCTTCTTCTATTTTCAAATATCTTCTCTCTTTAAATTCTTCTCTCTTGCCTTCGTTCCAATCTTGAATCGGTCTATAGTAACCAACTACTCTCGAATAAACTTCGGTTTTTACGGTCATTACTTTTTCTTTAAGGTCAATTTCGTTTTTTTTCAATTCTTCTATCAAAATAACTCCTTTTACCTTATTTTGCTTTGTTTAAAAATACTTTCAATTCTTTCTTGTCTTTTTCCTTGTTTTCTTCTTTAAGTTTTTTGTAAGAACCTTTCTGCATTTCCGTAAGTTGCTTTCTGTTTAGTTCCGCAACATCGCCAAATTCTTCCAACTCTTCTTCTGTGTGAGGATACGGACAATAAAAATGCTCTCCCTTTATGTAACCATGCACAGGACATATTGAGAAAGTCGGAGTGAAGCTGAAGTAAGGCAGAGAAAATCTCTCTACTATTTTTCTGGTAAGGTCTCTTACCATCCTCCAATCTTCAATAGATTCTCCCAAAAAGATATGAACGACTGTTCCTCCCGTAAATAAAACCTGTAACGGATCCTGATGCTCAAGAAGACTAAAGGCATCTTCCACTTCGTCAACAGGAGGATGTACGGAATTCGTGTAATACGGATAGGCTTTGCCCTTTGTATAAATATCCGGGAATCTTTCCTTATCAGCCCTCGCAAGGCGGTATGAAGCACTCTCCGCTGGTGACGCTTCGAGATTATAAAGGTTTCCCGTCTCTTCCTGAAATTCTGAAATTTTCTCTAACATAAACTCAAGCACTTTCCGCGCCCATTCACTTCCCTCGGGAGTCAAAAGCCCTTTCCCGAACATATTTACACAGGCTTCATTCATCCCAATCAACCCTATCGTGGAGAAATGATTTGCCCAGTAAGCCCCTATAGCTTTTTTTATCTCTCGTAAGTAGTATCTTGTATAAGGATACAATCCTTCTTTTGTAAAATCCTCTACAATTTTTCGCTTCAGCTCTAACGACTCCTTCGCTGTTTCCATAATATTGGAAAGGCGATCAAAAAATTCTTCCTCATCACCAGAAAGGTATGCTACCCTTGGAATATTTATTGTTACTACACCTATACTACCAGTAAGAGGATTGGAGCCGAAAAGCCCTCCTCCTCTCTTTCTTAATTCTCTCTTATCGAGACGAAGTCTACAGCACATACTTCTTGCATCTTCAGGTTCCATATCCGATGAAACGAAATTACTAAAGTAAGGGATTCCATACTTTCCGGTCATTTCCCATACCGGTATAAGATCCTCATTCTCCCATTCGAAATCTTTTGTTATATTATATGTGGGAATAGGGAAAGTAAAAATTCTTCCTTTTGCATCACCCTCCATCATTAATTCCGCGAAAGCTTTATTTATCATGTTCATTTCTTTCTGAAAATCGCCGTAAGTTGCGTTTTGTTCTCTTCCTCCCACTATAACTTTTCTGTCCTTAAAACTCTTCGGAACTTTGAGATCCAGAGTAACATTAGAAAAAGGCGTCTGGAACCCAACTCTGGTAGGAACATTTATATTAAATAAAAATTCCTGTAAAGCTTGCTTCGTATCCTTATAAGATAATTCGTCAAACTTAACAAAAGGAGCCAGGAGCGTATCAAAGTTAGAAAAAGCCTGCGCCCCTGCTGCCTCACCCTGAAGAGTATATATAAAGTTAACCACCTGCCCAAGCGCACTCCTTAAGTGTTTCGCAGGAGAAGATTCGACTTTCCCGCTCATGCCTCTGAATCCCTCTCTTAAGAGATCCAGGAGGTCCCACCCAACGCAATAAGGACCGAGTATGCCAAGATCGTGAATATGAAAATCGCCGCTACTGTGAGCTTCTCTGATTCTGGGACTATAAATCTTGCCTAACCAGTACCGGGCGGTAACAGAAGAAGAAACATAAAAATTCAATCCCTGGAGAGAAAAATTCATATTTGAATTTTCCTGAACTCTCCAGTCTTCTTTCTTTAAGTATTTTCCCATTATCCCTTCAACATCCCTGAAAACATCTTCTACCTTACGAGCTTCATTTCTCTTTTCGCGGTAAAGGATATAAGCTCTCGCTACATCCGGTAGCTTCCTCAGCATCAGAGTTTCTTCTACATAGTTCTGAATTTCTTCTACTGTTGGGATATTGCCGATTCGGAAAAAATTCATGTAAAGGGAAGTTTCAACCTGATTGGTTATAGCGTTGGCGTCTTCCTTCGCTCCTATTGCTTTTAACGCTTTGGAAATAGCAACGCTTATATTCTTTTTGTTATAAGGAACAACTTTCCCTGACCTTTTCCTAATAAGCCATTCCATTAATTACCCTCCTTTAAATAATAATTCATTCTTTTACCAGAGATATGAAGTCTTCACTTTTTCCGAATACCGAAAAAACCCTATAACATTAACACTTAATATAAAAAACCTGTCTCTCTCCATTTTTTATGTATATAATTATAATAAAAAATCATTTTGATAAGTCAAGGGCTGTTTGAGTAATTTTTTAAAAAAAATAAAAATTTTTATCTGATTTAATCAAATATTGTTTTCTATCTACGAAAAAACTTGACTTTAATATTTATTCTATTAACTTCTAAAAATATGAGAACTCTGACGAAATACGTTATCATACGAAAGTCGTTACATGTGTTAACGGCTGCGATTCCGATTTCCTACGTTTTTATGCCCAGATTTACGATGGTGATAACTCTTACTATTTTAGGTTTTCTAGCACTGCTAATAGATTTTGTGCGCCTGGAGGTCAAACCCTTCGGTAAATTTTTTAATCATTATTTCGGAAAACTGCTCTGGAAAAAAGAAAAGGAAACTCTGACGGCTGCCACTCATTACGTTGCCGCTGCTTTTCTCTCCGTTTATTTTTTCGACAAATGGATAGCCGTTGCAGTTTTGCTTTTCCTGTCGTTTGGAGACACCGCTGCGCATATTATAGGTGTGAAGTGGGGCAAGATTAGACTCGATACGGAAAAAACGGTGGAAGGAAGTTTAGCATGTCTCGTGATATGTTTGAGTATCTCTTCTTTTCTTCCTCAACCTGAGTTAATTGTTCTCTTTATTGGTTCGGTTGTTGCCTCTCTAGTTGAGTTTTTTCCCTTTGGGATAGACGATAATTTTACTCTTCCTCTGATATCGGGTGCAGCAATGGAAATTATCGTTAAAATGCTATAAAGCAGCATCCAGAATTATGGGTTTACCATCCGAAATCTTTTGAACGTACCTTGAGTCCAAAAAATCAACCCATCTCTGCCCTGCGAGATATCTTGCTAAAGCCTCTTCCGGATTACTCGAAAACATAGATAAAAACTTAAGATAAGAAAAACCAAAGAGAAGATTATCCTCTACTTTGTATAAATTGTATTTACTTTCAGCCAATTTTTCTTCTTCTTCTATAGTTAAACCAACAGCCCCTGAATACAAGAGTATTTCTCCAAGATAATCGGCCGTTCCTGCCATCACTTGAGTAAGTCCTTTCGCATTGACTTTACTTGTCGCACTTGGTATAAAATCACTCTCTGTTTGAATCCAGCGAACGACTACCGGCCATCTCATCCAGAAGCGAACGGAATAATCATAAGCCTTTTTGATTATTTCACTGTCTCCTTTTACGCCGCTGGAACGGGCATATAATAAAGCCTGTTGACGTAATTCTTCGTACCCTTTATGCCACCTTATTTGTGTAGTAGGAGAAAAAAAATGTGTGGGTATTAGGAGAAACATAAAGATCGCTACTGTTAATATAGGACGATAATTTTTACGCTCTTTTGCTTTAAAAATCATCCTATTATAATATACTACAATATTCGAATTTTGCAAGGGCTTAACGAATATAATCAGCTTTTGAAGAAATTTTATCTTTGTTAAAATAAAAAACCCTGCAATATCATTAAATACTGCAGGGCTCAACTAAAACCATTAAAAACTTAAAATAACAAGGAGGTAAAAATATTTCCGCTTATATAGCTTTTTATTTAAACTCTTTTAAACCTTCTTGCTGTTCTTCCTTGTATTCTCTCAAACTTTCAATCTCTTCTTTTAACTCCTGAAAAGATTGAGACGCTCTAAAACGAGTATACAGCTGCATGTTTTCATCTGAAGACAGCTGTTTTAAAAGTTCTTCTCTGGCTTTTCCGATAGGAAGTTCCATTAACACAAAAGCTCTATATCCACTGCCTTCCTGTTTTACCTTGGTTTTATTCTCTCTTGAACCTACAAGAGTTTGATCTACAATATTTTTCGAAACTTTGGTAAATTGAGTTAAAAGCTCTGCGTCTTCAACGCCTCCAACTTCTTCGTCGAACTTTTTGATTAATCCCATAATATGAGATTCAAGATTTTCGGCTATATCAAGTCTTGCTTCCTGTTTTGCTTTATCTATAGACAACTGTAAATCCTGTGAAGTAGAAGTAGCTTTGCCAAATATATAATTTGGGTCTTCTGGAGGATTTAGATACCAATCGGGTAGCTCAATATTACCCACTTTAGTTACACCCCTGGAAGCACAACCGATAATTAAAAATACTAATACTAAAATTCCAAATAGAAACTTGTTCATTTTGCCTCCTTTTCTCATTATTCTTTTAAGTATAGAACAAAAATACGAAAAGTCAATGGTTTAAATTTGCGGTATTTAATACAAAAAATTCATTGACAAAATTAATATTTCTTCTATTATAACGGGAAAAAGGAGTGATAATGGGAAGAAAATGTTACGTATGTGGAAAAATTGCTTTTTTTGGTAATTTAATTAGTCATTCTAAACGTAAAACCAGAAGAAAACATAAACCTAACCTGCATAGGATAAAAACAGAAATTAATAAAGAAATCAAGAAAGTATACGTTTGTTCGAAATGCCTGAAAGCAAATAAAATTAAGAAAGTTGTTTAATAAGATGTTAAATAGAATTTTATTGTTTAATGAATTATTCTATTGTTATAGGCATTAAAAGATAAAATATTTCTTTTTTCTCTCCTTCTATTGTAATAGGTTTATTTTCGGCTTCAAAACTTAAAATTACTTTAGGAGATTTGATCTTTCTTAAAAAATCAATTAAATAATTGGAAGAAAGAGCTATATTTATTTTTTTACCTTTATACTCTCCCTCCAACTCTTCCTTACTTTCTCCTATTTCCGAGAAAACTTCAATGTTTAAGTTATCTCCTAAATCCAAATTTATAGTTTTGGGTCTATCATTCGAAAAAACAGAGACCCGTCTAAGAGAGGAAAGAAAAGATTCTCTGTCCAGGGTAAGAAAGTTATCGTTTTGTTCCGATATTACAGCCTTATAATTTGGGAAATCGACTTTTATCAAATTTGAGACTAATGTAAATTTATCTCCTAAGAAATAAATTCTGCTTTCATCAACACCGATTTTCATTTTCTTGACGTTAAAAGTAGCTAACTGTCTTAGAATCTTTGGAGGAACCACCACTTTAAAAGGTTTATTTCCAAGATTGACCTTAATGTCTTTGTAACCAAGACTAAAACTATCTGTTGCTACAAGACGCAGATTTTTATCTTCGTAATCCCATAGCATTCCACTCATTTTTCTTTTAGCCGAATCCTCGGGAACAATAAAAACAAGTTTATCTATAATTTCGTTGATCTCTTCCGTATTTAACTCATAGGTCTCGTCTTCCGTTATTACGGGCTCGGAAGGAAAATCTTCCTCTTCCATTAAAGGTAGGTAAAAATAGCCTTTTTTATATTCAATCTTTACTCTGTTTTCTTCCCTGTGGAAAATCGTTTCGCCCTTTATTTCTCCCATTATTGAGAATAGGGTTTTCGCAGGAACCACAATAACACCTATTTTTTCTGTTTTACATAAATCCATAATATACATCAAAGAAGTATCAAGGTCAGTTGCAAAAATATTTATTTTTTCTTTTTCTATTTTTATCCGCACATTAGATAGTATAGGAAAAGTTGTGTGGATAGGTACAATTTGAATTACAGATTTAAACTCTTTAATAAAATCTTCGGCATTTACTGAAAACAACATTTTTCCTCCTTTCTTACCATTACTTATAATAATATAATAAATTAGTAGTCATTGTAGGTATTGTAGATAAGTGGATAATCTAATTTCTTCATTTATTTTCGTGATTCTTTCTATATGTTTATCCATATTTATATGTAGATAAATTGTTGATAAAACATTTTTCCATTAAGTTTCCGTCAATTTACTTTTTATGGTTGAAATATCCCCTTTTATCCTATTGTTTTTCCGCATTAAATTTTCGATTTTGTTGAAAGAATGTAGAATTGTAGAATGGTCTCTTTTCCCAAAGCCGTTACCGATTTCTTTTAATGAAAGATTTGTTAAGTGTCTTGAAAGGTAAATGGCAATCTGACGAGCTTGAGCGACGCTTTTGGATCTTTTACCTCCTTTTATTTCATCTGCATCTATATTATAAAACTCGGAAACAGATTTAATGATTTTTTCAAGTGTTATTCTTTTTTCTTTTTCTTTAATAAAATCAGTTAGAACTTTTTTGGCGAGTTCTACGGTAATATCTGTTTTATATATAGAAGCGTGCGCCAATAATTTTATTAAACACCCTTCTAATTCTCTAATGTTGTTTTTTATATTGGAGGCTATATAATTAATTACACTGTCGCTGATTTGAATATTATCGCTTTGTATTTTAGAACGCAGAATAGCTAAACGCGTTTCGTAATCAGGAGGCTGAAGATCTACCATTAAACCCCAGTGAAAACGAGAAATAACCCTTTCTTCAAGGCCAGAAATCTCCTTGGGGGGCCTGTCGGAAGTTATAACTATTTGCTTTTTTGCTTCAAAGAGAGCGTTGAATGTGTGAAAGAACTCTTCCTGTAATCTTTCTTTACCCGAGAGAAAATGGATATCATCAATTAAAAGAAGGTCTATTTCTCTGTACTTTCGTTTAAATTGTACTGTCGAGTATTCCTGAATAGACTTTATCATTTCATTAAGAAATTCTTCTGTTTGAGTGTAAAGTATACGAAGATTGGGATATTGAGAGTAGACTCTGTTTCCAGTTGCTTGTAATAGATGTGTTTTCCCTAATCCGACTCCCCCGTATATAAAGAGAGGGTTATATTCTCTGCCCGGCGCGTTGGAGACAGCCATAGCTGCAGCATAGGCGAACTTACTATTATCGCCCACAACAAAGTTCTCGAAAGTGTATTTATCATGTAAAAAAGGTTTTTGTATTTTCTGTTGTTCCTCTTCTGTTTCTTGTTGTTCATTTGTTTCCAAATTTGTTTTTTTGTTTACAAGAAAATGTACATTATAAAGTTTCCCCGTAACTTCTTTTATTGAAGAGGTTAAATTATTCATAAAATGTTCTTTTATCCAGTGCTGGGTAAACGTGTTTGGAATGTTAAAATACACATCCTCACCCTTTAACTCTTCCAAATCCATATTTGCAAACCAAGCTTTAAAAGCAGATTCGTTAATTTCCTTCTGGAGTTCCTTCTTTATTTGCTTCCAGTCGAATTCGTTCTGGCTTTCCTTTCTCGTTTTCATAGTAATGTACTGTTTATTATTTGTCAAAATTAATATTATGTCAAGAGGTAAGATAAAAAAATTTTTCAAAAAATACACTAAATTTTATCTTTATCCTTGACAATATTTAGATAGAAAATTATTATTTTCATATGAATCTATATAAGTGCGCTGCCGTTATATTCTTTTTGGGGTATCTGCTCCTAGTCGCTTTCCCATTAGCAATACCTGTTTGGATTCCGGTTGTGCTACTTGCCGTTTTGTATTTTTTTATCATAGAAATCGAGGATATATCTTACTATTTTGCGCTTACCGGCATAGCTTTTGCCGTGCAGGTGGCAGGAGGTATGTCGTCTCCGCTTGCTGTTGCATATATTCCTGCTATTTTTATCTTGAATAAGAGAGGATTAAAGCTTAAGTTTTGGTGGCTAATTTTGCCGTTATTTTCATTATTTGGCGAACTACAATTTATACCTTACTTGATTTTTTATGGTACGGTAATTTTCTTATACAGGGTAAAGCCTAAATTACTTGGGAAAAAAGATATTGATCCAATCAAAAAAATAAAAGTCGAGGGAGAAGAAATGAGAACGGGGATTACCGGAGAAAAAGATATCCCGGCTGCTATACCGGATAAATTTCATGACTCTTTATCCGCAAGTCTGGATATAATAGTCAGATTATTTAATCCCTTTAGTGTTGTTCTTTTGATAAAAGATGATAAACTTGATAGATTTCAGGTCCATGTAGCAAAAAGCGGTGGGGAGATAAAAGAAATGGTTTCGCTCAATAAGGGCCCTCTCTCCTGGTATGTAAAAAACTCCGGTATTTTGGTTAATAATGATTTCAATAATTCCTCACCGAACTTGGGTTATTATAAAAACGAAGAGAATATAAAATGTTTTATTGCGAGTTCTATTGAGTTCAATAATAAAGTTATGGGAATTTTAGTTGTAGACAGAATCGAGAAAATACCTTTTGAAGAGAGAGATAAAGAGATAATAGCAAGTGTTGTCAAAGGTTTGTCAACCCTGTTTTCTCTTTATAATCATATTAACTTTTCAATGCTTGAGGTTTTCAGGTTACGTTATCTTCGAAATCTTACGGAAAGAGTAACAGGAGATATTAAATTGGAAGAAGTCAGAAAAAGAATATTTGAGACAATAAAAGAGAGTTTTAAGGACGTCTGGACGATTTTTCTGCTTAAAGAAGGCAACGAGTATCACGTCACAGAGGAAGACGGAAGACGATATTATCAGGGGCTTAGAAAGAGCATCATTGCAACTTATCTTGAGAAAAATCTTTCTTTTTGTAAAGAAGACCTTACCGGTGAAATTAAAAGACCCATTTTGTTTCCCGAAGAGAGAGATTTTGGTGCTAAATCCCTAATGTTTTCACCTTTCAAGGGAGGTGTAGAAGGAGGGGTACTACTTCTTTCAAAGAATAAAGCAATTTTCAACGAGAAAGATTTGAATTTGCTCGATATTATTACTAATATAGCTTCTTCTTCTGTAGAAAAAGCTATTTTGTATGAGCAAGCAAGGTATAAAGATGGATTAACCGGAGCTTATAATCACCGGTTTTTTCAGGAGATATTGGAAGATAAAATTAAAGCAGCCGAGCGCGGCGAGGAACCTGTCACTTTGCTTATGATAGATTTCGATAACTTTAAGATGATAAACGACCGGTTTGGTCATCAGAACGGAGACCTTATTCTTCGGGAGGTTGGCAAGCTGATGAAAGACAGCGTAAGGTCGTCTGATATACTTGCAAGATATGGAGGAGAAGAATTCGCCATTATTCTGCTGAAAACCACATCCATGGAGGGTTATAAAATTGCAGAGAATTTGCGTAGTTCTATAGAAAAAAAAGAGTTTATTTCTCCGGATGGGCTTAAGTTTAACGTTACGATTTCAATAGGTGTAGCTGAGTTGTTTAAACACGCGCATAATAAAACAGATCTCATAGACGCTGCCGACAGAGCTCTTTACTTTGCAAAAGGAGAAGGGAAAAACTGTACTATAATAGCTGAAGATTAGGCAAAAGTTCCTTGATATTGGTGAAATAGATAATTAAGTTCGGGTTACGAGTTTTGTGTTTCGTGTTATACTTTAGATTCCGGATACCGGATACCAGATACCGGTAACAAAAACTTTATTCGTGTTATTTGTGTGATTTGTTGTTAAAAATAGTTTTTTCTGTTAGTTGTTAGCTTAAAATAAAAAACTTTGTGGTCTTTGTGAGCTTTGTGGTTGAAAAACGGGCGGGGGGTGGGTGAGTCTTATTCTCCGATTATTTTAATCAGGACTCTTTTTTTTCTTCGCCCGTCGAATTCACCGTAGAATATCTGCTCCCAGGGGCCGAAATCCAATTGTCCCTCGGTAACAGCTACCACAACTTCTCTTCCCATAAGCTGGCGCTTTATATGGGCATCCGCATTGTCTTCAAAAGTATTATGTTTATAACTCGGAGGGTCATGAGGGACTTTCTCTTCAAGCCATTTTTTGTAATCTTCGTGCAAGCCTGATTCATTATCGTTTATAAAAACGCTTGCGGTTATATGCATTGCATTAACAAGGCATAATCCTTCTTTTATTTTACTTTCTTTTAGAGCTTCTTCCACCTGTGTAGTAATATTGATAAAATCAACCCTGTTGGGCGTATTGAACCACAATTCTTTTTTATAATTTTTCATCTTTTCCTCCTTGATATCATATTTAACAATTGTAATATTTTTTCCGGGTTTGTCAAATACCTATGTTTTAGAAAAATATAGATTTCAACAATCAAAAACAAAGATAAGTTATCAAATATTTTTAAATTTCGAGAAAACCAACAAAATAGAATTGTCAACAAACGCTCTACATTTGCTTTTTGCGTAAGCTAAATCATAATATTATATGGCAACCCTTTCGTGCATTTTTTGGTCGAAAAACCGAATTACATACATCCTGATTCACAAATCCGATAACACTTAGCGTTTTTATCAAAAAAAGAAAAAAATATATTGACAAATTATGTAAAATTATTATACTATTCTCACCCGTAAGGACTCGGTTTAAAGATTTGAGATTTGTAAAAAGCTGAATTTGGGGATATTTAATTTCATAAAAAGGAGATGTTATATGGAAAACATTAAGAAAAAAATAGTAGAAGACGTGAGCAAGCGATACTTCAGCAAAAGAGGTGAGCATGCAGATCCGGCTATGTACATAGAAGGTAAAGTATTCGAGAAGGGTGCGAAAATAGACGTTTTCGACAGGAAGATATCTGTCGCAAAACCTGCTCATTATGTTTTTATTGACGAACAGCCCGGTATGAACTGGGGGCATGCGTGCCAGCATTTATTGTATGACGCTAAAGAGGGAAAGCTTATATCCGAAATAGACGGAAAATTTCCTCCGTTCTTGAATCGAAACCCTTCCGATACATTTGAGTCTTTAAGGGTTCCGAAAATTGCGAAACTGTATAAGAATAAACGCATGAATAGAATACCGCTTGAACCCGCAAAACTAACCGGATACAAACTACTTGGACCACTGCCTTTTAAGTGGCAGCTACAAGGCAACCGTTATGCTATAATGTTTTCGGGCTCTTCCAATTGTAGACATGTTAACGACTTCGAATTTCTATATCGAACACTCCTGGATGTTTATGGGTTTAATCCCGGAGATATCTATGTTTGTAATCATGACGGAAACGTCAACTGGAATATATCCTGTTGGGATGCCTTCTGTGAACCGGCACAAGACCTTGCCAATCCAATTGACTATCCCGTAGATGGTACGCCGTTTCGTCTACAGGTAAATGAACCTGGGACCAGAACGGGGTTCCAGAACGCAATAAGTCAACTTGCTACGAGGATTGGAAGTCACGATTGTTTGTACATCTTTACGAATAATCATGGTTGGTACAGTACCCGACCGGGCGGTACGCCGGACGAAGGTTATATGTCAACCCCTGATGGAGAATATTGGGCGGAAGATTTTGTAGCCGATCTATCCGCGTTACCAAGATTCAGAACTCTTCTGGCTGTAATGGAGCAATGCAGTTCGGGTTCGTTTATACCACCGGTTATTAATGGAAGTCCGGCAGATAAGACGGTTATTCAAACCGCGGTTCCGGAAAAAGTATCTTCGGCAGGCGGTTGGTTTTTCGACCCCTGGATAGAACTCTGGATTTCTGCTATGGCGGGTGTTCGCGGTGACAGTTCAGCGCTTGCCGTCTCCCCTGATGATAATCTGGACAGCAAAATTTCTGCATACGAAGCCTTTGATTTCGCATTAAGCGAAGACGACCCGCAGATGCAAGAATCGTCAACCGACCTTTCGAAATCTGTCTTCTTGAGTAGCTGTTGTACCTCTATCAAACTTCTAAAGGAGTTCAAAGAATTTGAAAAGTCAGGTATCAAAGAAATGTTGAAGGATCGCTATAAGGAAGTAATGAAAGAATTCAAAGAATTCGGGATGGAGGCAAAAATGTTCACATCGGAGTTCGAGAAGGAAATCGATTCATACGTCGATATACCTGCTATTCGAGAAGAGCAATTGATGAGGGCTCGATCCGGGTTCGCTGCACAGAGTGCAAAGTTGAGTAGAGAAGTTCAGTCATTGAGTACCAGAATAACGGCATTGGAGAAAGCGGTAAATAAGCTGACGCCTTTCATAAAATCCAATGTGCGTCCCGATATTAAAGGGAAAGCATTTAAGGATAAGAAAAAATAAGCTCCGATAAACCTTTACTTATTAATTCGGGACTTATGAGAGGTCGATAAAATCGATTATGGCAGGAGATACTATAAGTTATCTCCTGCCATAATCGTTCCGATAGACATTCTCGCTGACAGCTAAAGGATTGACAGCCTGATATGATTCTCTTATAATTTTAGAAACAGAAAATGGGGGATGTTAAAAACACGATTAAAAAAAACGTTGCAAAAATATATGCTGAGGAATGCTCAGGCGAAGATTCATCGGTAATGTATTTGGATGAAAAAATATACCATAAAGAAGAGATACTGGATATAGTTGACCAGGAAATAAAATTTGAAAAGCCCAGTTACTTTGTTTTTATTGATGAACAATCCGGGTATAACTGGGGGCACAGGTGTCGATATTATTTATTTGACGCATCTAACGGTAAATTACTAAAAGAAATCCACGGTAGTTTCCCGCCTTTTTTCAATAAAAAAACTCCGGAAACTTTTAAAGTATTCAAAACCGGTTTGAAAAATCAAAAAAAGATATAAATAATCGGCAAAAATGAGAATATCATGCCTGTTTTTCGTTAGGGTTCCGTTTTGGTCGCCAGATCTTTTAGAAATATAATGATTTTAATATTGCGAGATTATAATTCCTTAGTGTCAGAAAAATTGAAAAATTCCCTACAAAGGTTGGGAAAAGAGGTAATAACTCTTCGTCAATGCGATATCGCAAACGATGTTTCCGTTACGTTCAATATGAATAAAAAAGAGGAATATTTCAAATTGTTGTTTCATTCCGAAAAAATAAGCTCGGAAGAAATAGAGGGCGTACTGGTCGAGTTTGACGGTTTTGTCCCCGAGCATTGGATGTATATGTCCGAGAGAGACGCAAAATATGCGGCAACCGAGACGACTGCTTTATGGTACAGCATGCTATCAAGTTTGAAATGCCCCGTTATTAATCCTCCCGGCAGCAACCAATTATCCGGGGCCATGCCGACAATTTCGGAGTTGTATTGTAAAGCACAAGCGTATGATATAGATGTTCCGGGTTATTCGATAATAGAAACGGGTATGGTGGCTTCTCAATTGTTAAATGAGGGGGTTTTGGCATCTTTTGTAGACATGGGAGAAAACCCATATTTCGAAATGGAATTGAGCGAAGTCCTTCTAAAGCGGTACCCAACATATTTCAATCAAGTACGGGTTCGTGAATTGCCCGGCAATATGTTTGTCGGTATAAGTGCAGTAGGAAATCAAATTTTTTGTACTTCTATTGACGGTAATCGGCACGGCAAGAAAATGAAATGTTCCGAGATACCTGAAAAAATTTTGGAATCCCTTTTAAAAATACATTCTTCATTGAATCTTATCGTTGCCGAATATTATTTTGCTATCGACACAGAGGGCACATGGTATCTAAATTCTATGACAAAAAATCTATCCTTCGACAGTCTACGCGTTCATGATTCAGATATCATCATTGCTCTTGTTAATTGTATTATTTAGATCGATGGTACTTGTGTGCGGCGTTAAATATGAATCTCCCACCCGGCTTTTGATTGAGGCCCTGCAGAAAGAAAAGGCTGATTTTCTGGTTCTAGACCAGGAAAGCCTTCCTGATAGCGTACAAATGCGGTGGTCGCTGGGGAAAGACGGAATAGGTGGTATGATTAAGGTCGGAAACGACACGGTAGATATCAAAGATATCCGCAGCGTTTTTCTGCGATTTATGGATGCCGAAGATATGCCGGCTGCAAAAAACGATAGAGCTCTTCTTACCAAGACTAAATCCATAATAATGTCTCTATATGATTTGTTCGATATTCTACCCGTAAACATGGTTAATAGAAGAAGAGCAATGCTTTCGAACTTCTCAAAACCTTATCAAGCACAGCTGATAAAAAAAGCGGATTTTAGTATCCCCGCGACCATAATAACCAACGACCCTGCCGAAGCCAAAGATTTCATAGACTATAATAACAGAGAAGTTATTTATAAATCCATTAGCTTCGAACGTTCAATCGTTCAACAAATTACATCTGAAGATTTAAATCGTCTTAATGAGGTTTGCTTGCTCCCAACACAATTTCAAAGAAAAATAGACGGGTTTAACGTCAGGGTACATGTTATCGGCAAGAAAGCACTGGCTACAAAAATTAAGTCACCTGCCGTGGATTACAGATATTCTCATATCGACGACCATAATGTTGAACTCGAACCATATGAATTACCTGAAAGCATTTTAAATAAATGTGTAAAACTTACATTTAATCTTGGGCTTTCTTTTGCCGGAATCGACCTTATTTTTGCACAAGAACAGGTGTACTGCCTGGAAGTTAACACATCTCCCGGTTATTCATACTATGAGTTGAACACAGGTCAGGAAATATCAAAATTACTTGCTCTGTATCTTATGGAAAAGTAATCAGAGTTCTGCTCAACCAAATTTCAGTTTTGCCAATTCGCTCATGCGTAGCGCCCCAACCCTTGACTTTTAAGCCTAAATACTGTACTTTTCCGGATATAATGCAAATAGGAATCATTGGCGGAGGCCCTGCTGGATATAGCGCAGCTATCAGGGTAGCTAACAAAAACAATAAAGTCCAGTTATTTGAAAAAGGGGAAATAGGTGGGGTATGCCTCAATACCGGATGCATACCAACGAAATCTCTTATTGCTTCTGTAAGTCTTTACGATTCAATCGATTCGGACAAGATAAAAATCGACTGGAAAAAGATTCAACAGGATAAAAAACTGGCTGTCAAAAAGGTTATTCTGGGACTTATGGGGTTGCTCAAAGAGAAAAAAATCCAGATAATAAAAAAAGAAGCAAAACTTAAAAGAGACGGCTCTATAGAAGTTAACGGTAAAGTATTAAAATTTGATAGAGTAATTTTGGCTACAGGCTCCACTCCGATACAATCTCCTTTTCCCGCGCCTGAAGATGTCTGGGACAGCACGGATGCGCTGGAAACACCCGAACTGCCTGAGTCTATTGCCATAATAGGTGCGGGGTTTATCGGCCTTGAGTTTGGATATATCTTTTCCTGTCTGGGTTGCAAGGTTTATTTTATAGAGAAAGAGAATGAAGCCTTACCGGGCGAGGACGTTGAATCCGCCGCTATTTTACGCAAAAGTCTGATGAAAAGAGGTATAAAGTTCTATTTTTCCTCGGAAGTTACCGAGGTTGAAAATAAAAACGACAACTTTGAAGTGTTTTTCAAGAAAAACGGTAAAGAAGAAAAAATCGAATCTCAAAAAGTCCTTGTTTCGATTGGTAGAATCCCCAATATAGATACTCTTCCCCGGGAGATTCTTTATAAGAATGAAGTGGTTGAAGTTAACGATTTTTTAGAAACGAAAATCAAAAACGTATATGCAATAGGAGACTGCACTGGCGGCCATCTTCTCGCCCATTCTGCTTACAAAGAGGCGGAAATTGCAGCGAGGAACATACTCGGAGAAAAAATCAAAAAAGAAGGCTACTCAATACCAAGAGTCGTTTACACTCATCCCGAAATTGCTTCTGTAGGCTATTCGGAAGAAAAAGCGCGCTTGGAGAACATAGATTATAAAGTCTCAAAAATTCCCTATGCCTCAAATGGCAGAGCAATAGCAAGCGGTCAAACAACAGGATATATCAAAATAATTCACACAGAAGATGGGGAAATACTGGGAAGCATAATAGTGGGAGAGAATGCTTCGGAACTAATATCTGCTTTAAGCCTGGCTATGGACAATGAGCTGGGCGTAGAGCAACTTTCGGAGGTAGTTTTTCCTCATCCAACATTTTCGGAGATTATAAGAGAGGCTTCGTTAGCCGCAACAACGGCTAAAATCCAATCTGTTTAAATGAATACAAAAAAGCAAATAATTCTCAACGTAAGAAGAGATGATGTAAGAGTTGCAGTTCGCGAAAAAGGAGAACTGGTCGAGTTCTATATAGAGAGAGGAAACTCCTGTTACTCTCCGGGGACAATAATAAAAGGCAGGATAATTGCAATCCGAAAAGAATTAAATGCCGTCTTTGTCGACATTGGAGCCGAATCAGCCGGATTTCTGCCTTTAAACGACCTATATCTTTCCTTGCCTTATAAAAAAGAGGATAAAGAAGATCTGGAGCTCCTCGTCCAAGTCAAAAAGGAACCTTACGGAACAAAGGGTGCACGGCTCACGACATTTATAGCGATTCCGGGAAAATATCTCGTTCTCATGCCTTTCAAAGATGCGTTCGGCGTGTCAAGAAAAATAAGAAACGAGAAAGATAGACGTAAATTAAAAGATATAGCAAGAGAACTGCATACGGATGACATGGGTATAATTATCAGAACCGCTTCTTCCGGCGAGGATATAAGAGTCATGAAAACCGACCTTCTGGAAATAAAGAAAACCTGGGAAAAAATTGAAAATAAAAGTAAAACGGTAAAAGCACCAACCGTCCTGTGGAAAGATGACGAACTGCCTATAAGAATGGCACGGGATCTGCTGGATGATTCTGTTTCCGAATTTATTATAGATTCGGAAGAAGCGTTCAAAAAGATAGGAGAATATCTCGGCAGAAAAAAGTCCTCTCTGATAAAAAAGGTAAAATTATACAGAAACCATACTCCGATATTCAATCATTATTGGATCGAACAAGAACTGCGTTCGATATTCAGAAGAAAGATTCATCTTAAAAGCGGAGGACATATCGTAATAGACGAGACTGAGGCTCTTACCGTCTTTGACGTAAATACCGGTTCTTACAAAGGTAAAGAGAAGACGGAAGAAATGATATTCAAAACAAATTGTGAAGGTGCTATAGAGATTGCAAGACAATTAAATTTAAGAGATATTGGCGGCATAATTATAATAGACTTTATAGATATGCAGAAAAAAGAAAATCAGTATGAATTGCTAAAGATATTTAAAAGACAATTAAAAAATAGCAAAGCAAGGTTCAAAATCGTTCCGAAACTTTCTCCCAATGGGCTTCTCGAAATGACCAGAGAGAGGGCACGCAAAAATATAGCCAAGAGCTTCGTCGAACCCTGTCCTTACTGTAAAGGGAAAGGTTACGCTCTAAGTGCTCCTTACCTGTTGTCGCGGTTCACTACCTGGTTAGAAAAAAAGGGAGATGCTTTATTGAACGCAAAAGTGCGTATTATTGCCAATCCCAGAGTGGCCATCTATTTCGAAACAGAAGGGAAAAATACTCTTGAATATTCCTGCGAGAAGAACAAAATGCACGTGGAAATCGTTCATACCGAAAACAACCCTATAGAATTGTTGGAAGTTATCACATACAATAAAGAAGAAATAATAAAAGAAGAAATATGAAAAAAACTCTTCTCGTTTTTCTATTCTTCTCAGGGTGCGTTTATTATAACACATTCTATAATGCCAAAAAATATTATGACGAAGAAAACTATAATAAGAGTATAGAGAAATGTAAAAAAATACTTGATAAACGCCGAGATTCAAAATATGCAGACGATGCGCTCTTTATCATGGGGAAAAGTTATTATCATTTAAAAAATTTCGATGAAGCAAGAATAAATTTAAAAAAACTTATCGAGGGCTTCCCCTCCTCCCCTTTCAGGGACGAAAGTTATCTTTTTCTCGGTAAAATAGCCCTCGAAAAAAAGGATCCCGACGAAGCAATTTTATTTCTTGACAGGGCTTCCAACTCCAACGACTCCGAAACAAGAATAGAAACATTTAGAACAAGATTAGAATTGTACCTTCTGACGGATAATCCTCAAAAAACAATCGAGGAAGGCGAAAAAATCATCGATAAATATGGTGAGCAATCCGAACTTGTCTATTATATAATCGGTAACGCAAACAGGTCTATAGGAAACAGAGAAAAAGCACTTGAAATGTACAAAAAAGCACTCAAGGAAAGCAAAGAAGAACCCTCAAGCAAACTCATATATAGCCTGGCAGAATTATACTCGGAAATGGATAGCCTGGAAAAAGCTTTATCCGTGATTGAAAAAGGAACACAAAACGATTCGCAATCTCTGCTCAAAGGGGAAACGCTGAAAAAACTCGGGAAATTCGAAGAGGCAGAGAAAACTTTCCGCCTGGTTGAGCAAAAAAAAGACAGTCTCGGGGCTACCGCAAAATATCATCTTGGAGAAATAAAAGAGTGTCAGGGAGACACTTCCGCTGCGCTCGAGCTATATAAGGAAGCGACATCCAAAGGTGATTTCGGAGAAATAAGCAAAAAGGCACTCTCAAAAGAGAGAGTATTTGAAAACCTCTCCCTATTGAATTCGCTTTCAAAGAAAACAGAAACCAATAAAGAATATGAATTGACAGAAAATTTCGAAAAGAAAGATTCTGCATATTTGTTTTTCAGAATAGGAGAAATTTGTTACTGGGATTTAGAGGAAAAAATGAAGGGTATTGAATGGTACAAGAAAGTATATGAAACATTCCCGTCAAGCGTATACGCCCCAAAGGCAATCTTTACTCTCTTAAATATAGATATAACTGAAGACTCAAGTTACTCAGCTGAAGCAAACAATCTTTTTTCAATGCTGATGGGAAAATATCCAAATACTCCATACGCTAGAAGAGCGAAGGAACTTTATGGCCACTACGTTCAGGATACTACCGGTACTCGAAAATAAAAAACTTGGATCTTATCATAAAGTCACGCTGACGGATAGAGAAATGTATAAATCTGCCGCGTGTGGAAATTTTATTATGATAGGATTTTCAATGCTTGACCCGTATCTGCCACGTCCTTTTGCCCTTTTCGAGGTAAGCAAAGAAACTCTTTCCGTACTCTTCAAAGTGACGGGGAAAGGGACAGAACTGTTATCGGAAGTCAAAAAAGGCGATAGTCTTAAGGTTCTTGGTCCGCTGGGTAAAAAAATTTGCCCTCCTGACAAGGGTGTTCTTATAGCCGGAGGAATAGGTATTGCTCCGATTTATTATCAGACGGGTTTCATGAAAGGTGGAATACTTTTTTACGGAGCCAAAAGCAAAAAAGACCTTATATCAATTCGGGAATTTAAGAATCGGGGTTTCAAAGTAAAAACCATTACGGAAGAAAAAGGAGGATTGGTTCCCGACCTTGTAGAAAAACATAAAGGTGAACTGAACGGCAAACAGATTTTCATTTGCGGCCCACTCGGAATGATTAAAAGCATAAAAAGTATATTGACCAAAGAACAAATCGAAAAATCCTATGTATATATAGAAAAAATAATGGGGTGTGGTATAGGAGGATGTAAATCCTGCGCGGTGAAAACGACCGACGGATACAAACTTGTATGTACGGAAGGGCCCGTCTTTCCGCTAAATGAGGTGGAACTTGATTGACCTATCGGTGAAACTGGCGTCTCTCAGTTTAAAGAATCCTATTCTCCTTGCCTCAGGAGTATGGGACTTACCATATACCAGAATAATTGACTTCGGAAAATTAGGAGGGGTTATATGTAAGGGCGTTTCATTGAAGCCAAAAGAAGGCAATCCCCCTCCAAGAATTGCAGAAACATCCTGCGGGATTATCAATTCTATAGGATTGGAAAACAAAGGGCTTGAACATTTCAATAAAGAAGTTTTGCCGGAAATAACAAAATTAAAAACTCATATTTTTATAAATGTGTTCGGAGAAACAATCGAAGATTTCGCTATGATTGCCTCCAGAATCAAAGATGTTGCCGGCCTCGAAGTCAACATCAGCTGCCCAAATATAAGAGAAGGAGGAGATAGTTTCGGCAAAGACCCTAAGATGGTCTTCTCGATAACCAAAGCGATATGCAATGAAACCGAATTGCCGATTATCGTTAAACTATCCCCGTCCGCCAGCAATATTGAGGAAACAGCTCAGGCAGCTAAAGAAGGAGGAGCGACCGCCGTCACATCGTCCAACACTTTTCCCGGGCTTGTCATAGATATAGATAGAAAAAAACCTTTATTCAAAAACATAGCGGGAGGGTTAAGCGGACCTGCCATAAAACCTCTTGCATTATACAACGTGTATAAAATTAAAAATGCGGTCGATATACCCATTATAGGGTCGGGAGGTATAGCAAACCATAAAGACGTTATCGAATACTTAATTGCCGGGGCCTCCTGTGTTCAACTCGGAAGCATCATTTTTAATAATCCCCTTGCACCGATTGAAATTCTGGATAATTTATCATATTGGATGAAAGAGAAAGGATACAACAATCTGAGAGATATAATTAAAAAATGAAAAAAGAGGCAAAGGATTTTTTAATAGTTTCTTTAGATGTTTCTTCAATCGAAAAAAGCATGGTTATAGTTGAAGAACTGGGAGATTTAGTGAGTTTCTACAAAGTGGGATTGGAACTATTTACTCGAGTCGGACCTCAGGTCATCGATATTTTGAAAAAAAGAGGAAAAAAAGTCTTCCTTGATTTAAAGCTACACGATATACCGAATACCGTTTCAGGAGCAGTTAATGCCGCAATAGATATGGAAGTCGATATCCTGACTCTGCACACTCTCGGAGGTTTTGAAATGATGGAAGCGGCGCAAAAAGCCGTATGGAATAAAAAAGTGGAGAAGCCCGTTATACTGGGAGTCACAATCCTGACAAGCCTTGACGAAGCATTTTTACAGGACGTACTGGGCATCGGAAAGACCTTAAAAGAGGAAGTGTTGAACCTGGCTTCTATCGCAAAAAGCGCGGGTCTCAGAGGGGTAGTGGCTTCTCCTAGAGAAGTCACTATAATCAAAGAGAATTGCGGCAGAGATTTTATCATAGCTACACCCGGAATAAGACCCGAAGAAGCAGGGAATGAGGACCAAAAAAGATTCTCTATCCCAACAGATGCGATAAAGAATGGTTCGGACTATCTGGTTGTGGGAAGACCAATCATCAAAGCCCAAAATATACGTAATGCTGCAGAGAAAATAATTGGGGAAATTAAAGATGGATTACAAAAAAAAGCTTGAGGAAGCAGGCGCCTTGCTCGAAGGTCATTTTCTGCTTACCTCAGGATTACATTCCGATAAATATATCGAAAAAATGCGCATACTGGAAAACCCGGCATTGGCGGAACCATTCATCAACAGGATGAAAGAATTGAGTCCCGAAACGGACTGGTTTGTTGGCCCGACATTGGGCGGAGCTATCATTGCTTTCGAACTGGCAAGAATTACCGGGAAAAGAGGCGCATTCGCCGAAAGATCAGAACATGGGAGAGAGTTAAAAAGAGAATTTGCAATAAAAGATATGGATAAGATAGTAATAGTCGATGATATCCTGACCACGGGCAACTCTATTGCGGAAACGATAAAAGCAATCGATAAAGGCAAGATATTGTCCGCAGTAGTAATGATAGATCGGTCTTCAGATAAGATAGAAATCGATATCCCAATAGAATCCGTTTTTAAACTTCATATTAAAAATTATCAACCGGAAATGTGTTACCTTTGTAAAAAAGGAGTAACATTAACAAAAAGAGGTGGGAAAAAATGAATAAGGGGTATGAAATTGATATCAAAGATTATTTCAGAATAATCAGAAGAAGACGAGGAATAGTATTAGGCATTATCGTGGTTTCTCTGGTTCTCTCAATTTTTTATTTCTTTTATGCTCCTCCCAACTTCACGTCCTCTTCCAAAATTCTCGTTAAAAGAGTGGAATCGCTTTTTACAAGCACATATTACAGATCTCCTACCGAAGAAGAACTTGCAAATCATATATCTCTGATTAAAAGTCATCCGGCGCTGGAAAAGACCGCAAACAGCTTCACCGATAAGGAACTCGAGCAGATGGAAATCAGAGATAGAGAAATGGTTTTTTCTCGCATTAAGGGTGACATAGAAAACGGAAGAATCGAAGTGAGCGCAAAAGGGGAATCACGCATCATTGAAATAAAGGTTACGGAGACAAACCCCTATATGAGTCAGTTATTTGCCAATCGGCTTGCCGAAACTTACAGAAATTTCGATATCGAAATCAAGAAAAAAGATGCCCTTTCCACATATGACTTCATTGCAGAACAGACAGATAATCTCCGGGAAGACTTAGAGAAATCGGAAGAGAAATTGAAAAATTTTAAAGAAAAATATGGAATCCTCGGAATTTCATCCGAGACAGACGAATTCATAAAACAGATGTCCGGTATAGAAAAGGAGCTGAAAGCAGCATCTATCGAGGGAGAGGTACTGGAGAAGAAACTCACCGCAATAAAAGTCAGATTAAACGAACAACAAAGAGATTTACTTACGGAAGCTTCGCAAACCTCTTACGATGTACTTGTAGATTTGAAGAAACAACTCACGGCTCTGGAAAACGAAAAAGCGAATCTGTTGATTCAGGGATATGCTCCCGAAGACCAGAAATTACAGAAAATCGACTTTTCAATTCAATCTTTAAAAGAAAAAATGGGCACGGTAGCAAGGGAGCTCCTGCAAAAGGAAGGAACTATTAACCCTTTAGTCCAGATGGAAGATTTTATGCAACAATCCGTCAATCTGACTATCGATTATGCCGTCGCCAAGAGCAGAATTGAAGCCTTAGAGGAAGCTTTACGTTATTACAAGGCTAAACTTAACAGAATACCAAAGAGAGAACTGGAACTCGCCAGGTTGGAAAGAGAAAAAGAAGCAAATACAAAAATATATCTTATGCTCCTCGAAAAAAGAGAGCAGGCTCAAATCTCGGAAGTCGGAGAAAGTGGCGACATCTCGATACTTGAGGTTGCACGGGTTCCAGGTGGGCCGAACACAATGTCCAAAATCAAGAAAATTATATTGTTTCTTATACTCGGAGTTTTGCTGGGGATAGGTGGGGGATTTGTCGTAGATTATGTAGATTCCGCAGTCAGAGATGAGTTCGAAATTACCAGAAACTCGGGATTACCCATTCTCGGCAGAATTCCACTTATTGAAAACGATAAAAAAGACAAAAATAATTCCAAGGAAAACCTCTATGTATTTACAGAAATAGAATCGAGAAGCCATATTGCAGAAGCCTTTAGAAGCCTCCGCGCTAATATTAAATTATCGAGAGTCGGAGGATTCCCTTCTACGATTTTAATCACCGGCCCTGACGCCGGTTCCGGAAAATCAATGATTGCCATCAATCTTGCTTTTTCATTCGTGTCCTCCGGTAAGAATGTTCTTCTTGTCGATACTGATCTTAGAAGACCCGCAATAGAAAAATATCTGGGAATAACAATGAAAAAAGGTCTTACCGAGTTACTCATAAATGAAGAACATGATATACAGCCGTTTGTCGTAAACGGCTTAAAAATCATTCCATCGGGTAAAATACCGCCTAACCCTTCGGAATTATTGGACTCGGATAGGGCGAGAGAACTTCTGAACAAATGGAAAACAGAATATGATATAGTACTTCTTGATTCTCCGCCTTTAATGACAGTAAGCGACAGTAGAATATTGGCTGCTGAAGTCGAAGAAACATTACTGGTTGCTGCCTACGGAGAAACCAGTCGCCATATAATAGCTCAAACTTCCGAACTTCTGAAACAGCTTTCAATTAAGGCACTCGGGTACGTACTCAATAAAGTTGATATAAATAAAGAATACGGATATTACGGATATTATTACGGATATTACTACTACCATAATAAACCGGGGAAAAAAGAGGGTTAACCTCTACCTATTCCGTAATACTCGAATCCCGAATCTTTTACCCTGACAGGGTCATAGATGTTTCTGCCATCAAATATCAGCTTCCCTGCCATCAGGTTGCCGATTTTCTCGAAATCCGGATTTCTAAACTCATTCCACTCTGTAAGAACGATAAGAGCTTCGGCTCCTTTTAAACAATCGTATGGCGTAGCACAGTATTTTATTCTGTCTCCGAAAATTTCCTTTGCATTTTCCATAGCTTGAGGGTCATACGCACTTATATGAACTCCCTCGGAAAGAAGAAGGTTTAATGTAACAACAGAAGGGGCCTCTCTCATATCGTCAGTTTGAGGCTTGAAAGATAAACCCCAAATTGCCATTTTTTTCCCTTTCAGTTTATTGAACCTTGCTTTTATTTTTTTTACGATTAATTTTTTCTGAGATTCGTTCACGAAATCTACGCCTTCACAGAATTTCATCGGGAGCCCATATTGTTTCCCTTTTTGAACCAACCCTTTAACGTCTTTAGGGAAACATGACCCTCCATAGCCAATTCCAGGAAAAAGAAATTTTGACCCGATTCTCGGATCTTTTCCCATACCTATTCTAACTTCTTCAACATCAGCTCCCACTTTCTCGCAAAGATTTGCTATTTCGTTCATAAAAGATATTCTGCTTGCGAGCATCGTATTACTTGCATATTTCGTCATCTCAGCACTCTCGATTCCCATAACAATAATCGGGTTTCCGGTTCTTACGAAAGGTTCATAAAGCTCCATTATTTTTTCGGCTACTTTTTTATTATCCATCCCTATTATAATTCTATCCGGCTTCATAAAATCCTGAACGGCACTACCCTCTTTTAAAAATTCGGGATTGGAAATAACGTCAAAACTTGCTTTGGTTTTACTTTTTATTTTTTTCTCGACTTCTCTCGCTGTTCCTACAGGTACAGTACTCTTGTTAATTATAATTTTATGCTCACTGCCCATTGCTTCCCCAATTTCTTCGGCAATAGCATATACATGAGATAAATCTACAGATCCGTCTTCCTTTTCCGGGGTCCCGACGGCAATAAAAATAATATCCGAAATCGAAACGGCATCTTTAACTGATGTGGAGAAAGAAAGACGATATTCTCTTTGATTTCTCTTAATTAGTTCTTCCAGCCCAGGCTCATAAATTGGTACTATATTGTTTTTTAATTTTTGTATTTTTTCTTCATCACTATCTACACAGATAACTTTATTCCCGGTCTCGGAGAGGCCTGTTCCAACCACCAATCCTACATATCCGGTACCTATAACACAAATTTTCATACTTTTCCTCCATTTTTGCTCAAATTTTGCTCAAAAACAAAATAACTATAACCAAAAACACGAATATGTCAAGAATAAGAGAAGAATACCCTAGACACACAACACCCCTAAGCTATTAGTTGTTCGCCTTTTACTTTTCGCATAAAACCATCCTAAAATACATAAATCTTGTAGTTTTCCTCTTAACCAATTTTACCAATAAACTGGTTCGCAGAATCACTTGACTTGAGTCAACTTATTTGTTATACTAAAGTATATGACCTTAAATAGGTTAGGGAGGAAAATTGGAAGAAAAAGTAAAAAAAGTTTTAGCCAACGACATTAAACCGTACCTTAAAAGTCACGGTGGAGACGTAAAATTGTTGAGCGTATCTAATGACGGAACGGTAAAATTGCAACTTACAGGCGCTTGCGGAGGTTGTCCGATGGCTCAAATGACATTGAAGGGATTTGTCGAGAAAGCTTTAAAGGCAAAAATACCCGAAATCAAAAAGGTTATAACTTAAAGTGAACCTTTTTGTTATTAGTTGTTCCTTTATTTTTTTAATTAGTTTTTGAACTTTGGTTTGCATTTTTAAATTTTGATACTTAATGTTTGGACTTTGGGGTACAATGTAGTATAGTAAATAACTCTTGACTTACTTTTCGTTTTTGTTATATTTTAATTTAAGTTATGTTTAATTTTAGTGATCACTCTAATGTAATTGATAAAGCCCGAAGGGTAGCAGCGAAAGGAGAATCTCTCAAAGCCGTTAAGATATTACAAAATGCTTTAAGAGAGGATAATTCAGATCTTCCACTCATTCTTGAGATTATGCACACATACCATGCCATAGATAAATTAAATGAAGTAATTGTCTGGGCAGAGAAAGGAGCGGCTCTTTCTCTTGAAGCTAAGAAAAAAGTTATTGGAGAAGTAGAGGATTTGTTTTACGGGAGAGGCAAGCCAGACCGGTTGGCCGAATATCTTATGGAGAAATGGGCGGAGAAAATGGATTTCGAGGGAGTTTACGATCTTTTCAGGGACCTTAGCGAAGAAAGCAAGGGAGCTTTTATTAATAGAGAAGAGCAGGTTGTTAAAAATATCCTTGATAACAAAACGGAATTTAACCAGAGGGACTTTACCCATCTTTACCTTTTTGCCGTAATGAACGAGGGAAGAAGAAGCGAAGAGACGATGAAGGTGTTTAAAAAGATACTGGAAAAAAAGCCTGAAGATCTGCATGATATTACCCTCGAATTAAGAAGAGCAGAAAGAGAAAATTACGGAGATGCGAACTTGAAATTAGGTTTAGGTGAATTTTTGCTTAAGGATAAACATTATTCTGAAGCAGCTTCCAAGCTACGAGAAGCTGTGAAGGTAAGTTCGGAGCTGCAAGATGGAGTCATCGTTCTTCTATCGCCTTACAGCAAGGAATCGAAAGACGTTCTTGATTATTTGAGCGAGTTGTTGATAGAAACAGGAAAAGATGAAAGAGCGCTGAACCTTATTGAAGAATTTGAGGTCGATGATGCAATAAAAAAATATCAGATGATGGTTAAAAAAGATCCTGGAAACCCGATAATTCATAAACAGTTAGCTGAAGCTTATATCAAAAAAGAGAGATATTCTGAAGGGCTAAGAGAATTTCTTTCTGCGGTTTCTCTTGTTGCAGATGAAGGAATAGGAAAAAAAGTTAAAGAACTTGAAAAAAAGCTTCCGGAAGAGATTGATAATTTTCTTAATATGGCCAGCGTTTATAGCGCCCTTGGATGGAAAGAAGAAGTTGTTCGTCTTTTAGAAAAAGCCTTTGAACTATCTCCCACGTCATCAACTACAATACTTGAGAATTTAAATCAGATGTTCGAAGGGAAAGAACTTCCTTCAACAGGATTACTACTAAAGGCAAGATTGCTTTCAAGAGAAGGAGATACCGAGGCAGCGCTTCAAATTTACAAAGAAATGTCTTTAGATTCCGAAAAAACCGAACAGATAAAAGAAGAACTCAAAAAATTTAAAAAAGAGAATCCTGTAAGTACAGAAGGCGAGATTATTTCTTTAATGCTTCAGATTCCCGAAAAGCCTGAAGAGATTGCCCAAAAAGTCAATTTGATAATTGGAGAGGAAACCGATTATATACCTGTTATGCTTACCGAGTTTGATAAAAGGGTAAAATCGAAGCCGGAATTTACCGAACAATTTCTTAAATTTTACAAAAATCTGGACAGGAAGGAGTTCCCGCCTTTTACATATCCCTTTGCTTTAGCCGAATTATACAGGTTGGCGGAAGAATTTGATAAAGCGGAAAAATATTATAAAGAAGCTATAGATGAGGACCCTGAAAGGTTTAAATTTATTTTGACATATCTGCAGGCGTATCGAGATGAACCGAGAATACGGAAACTTCTTTCTGCTTTGTATTTCCATAAAGGTGAGTACGAAAAGGGTTGCAGAGAAATAGAAAATGCTGCCAGAGAGTTTACGGACTACGTAGGCGAAGTAACTTCTTTTTTGATAGGTGAAGTGAAGAAGAGGAAAGATAACGAAATTATTTCTAAAACACTTACTAAAATTTTGATTCAAAACAATTATTATGAGGAAGCTATTAAATGGGGGTCGCAGGTTTTAGAATCTTTGGAATTGGAGGAACAACCGGAATTAATGCTTTCTCTGGCAAGAGCAAATGCAAAAATCGGCAAATTATCAAATGCAGCGGGTTTGGTAAGAAGGGCGATAGGACTGGATGATTCTCTTTCGGAACAGGCAATCGAAGTACTTGAAGAGATAAAAAAAGAGGGAAGTGCAGAATACGAAACACTAATGACTCTTTATAAACTATATAGAGAAACAGGTAATATTGATAAAGCGGTTTCCTGTTTGGACGAGACTTTTCGGCAAAAGCCTTCTATGGTTGAGGTTATGCAGGAAGAATGCGAAAAGCTTGTCGATATTGCTCCTATTCATGCTGCACTTAGGATTTTTTACGGTAAAGTTAAACTTCATAAGGAAGATCTCTCCGGTATTGAAGAGATAGAAAAAGGGATCCGTTTTGACCCAAAGTTAAAAATCTTGGCTGTAGAGGCGCTGGAGAAATTTGAAGATCCAAATATCGAAAAAAATATAGTTGTTTTGAGAGCAGATATCGAGAAAGATTTAGGTCATGTAGACAAGGCTTTGGAATATTTTATCGAAGCCTATTGGGAGAATGAAGAAAAGAGAGACAGTGTAGTAAAAGAGATAAACGGATTACTTCCTAAAGTCGAATTGTCAACCGAATTGGTCGGAAAATTATTGAAAATATACGCAAACGAAGAACGTAACGCACCTCTCGTTGGTATAGTAGAAGACTTCTTCGATGGTTCCGAGGAAAAAGGACAATATTTGTTGAGGGAAATCGAAAGTTTATTCAGCGGTAAGCTTCCCTTACCTCTGCGCATTATACTTGTCAAGATTCGTTATCAGGTAGGAGATAGGCAAAAGAGTAAAGTCGAAATGGAAGAATTGCTTAACGAGTATCCGGAGGTTGCCGAGAAGCTGAAAGAATTTATTGAGCCCGGCGATGTAGAAATGGTGCCTTTGCTTGTCAGAATCAGTCTTGCTCTTTCCGATTGGGATACGGCAATTAATTATATAAAAAAAATAGAAACGAAAGAGCAATTACCTTTATATGAACAATTGCTCGAAAAAAATTCGGATAAAGAAGACGTTGTCGCCGAAGGAGCCTATCTTTACTTTGTTTCCGGCAATCTCGAAAAAGCCGGATTTTATCTGGGTAAACTTAAAGAACCGGGTAGTAAAGAAAAGGTTCTCCTGTGGTTTCTCGGTAAGAAAAGCAAAGTCAGCGTTAAAGAAATAGAAGAAGTAAAAAAACAGGTACTGCTTGATAAAATTAAAATGACGGATTCTGCGGAGGAACGAGCTTATTTATACCTAAAATTAAAAGAGTTCGACAAAGCTTATGAGGAAACCAAGAAATTAGACAAAGAAAAAGAGCAAATACTTTTGAGTGTTATACAGGAAGAAACAAAGGATTATTGGGGTGCTTATCAGCGTCTTTCAAGATTGGAAAATAAAGATGTTTTTGCAGAAAGGAGAGCGCTCCTTGCATTTCATAGTGGAAATACGGAGCTTGCTTTAAGCCTCCTTTCAAAAACAGAAATGGAGCCAGCAAAGAAGAATTCCTATATCTCGGTGATGTTACGAGAAGCGACGGAAAAGTATAGGAGAATAAGACCTCTAATAAGGAGATGATATTTTATGAAGGAAGAAAAGAAGCAGGAGAAGGAGAAAAAACAGGATAAGGACAGACACATAGATGAAAAGAACAGATTTCAGGAAACAAAGAAACCGGAACAGGAGAAAAAAAAGCAAGGGAGTTCATCATATGGGATAGTTAATCGTAGAACCGAGATAAGTGAGGTTCTTAGGAATATAAGCAAATCTCAACATAACGATCTCTATGAATTAAGGTCTTTGCTTGACGTAAAATTGGAACAAATTTCTTCGATTCTTGAAAATTTTTCAAAGGATTTGGACAATAAACTTGAAAAGGAATTTTCTTCTTTTAAAGAAGTCGTTCAATCCGGGATGGATAAAATTTCGGATGGCGTTAAAAACAGTCCCGAGAGAATGGCAGAAAAGATTGATGAACTTCAAAAGACTTTGAAAGATAAAGTTGACAACTCTGTGGATATTTTAGGCAGTAGTATTTCTCATATCGGAGAAGTTTTTGAAAAGCTTGAAGGGTCATTCAAGGAAGAAATAAGTGCTCTGAGAGAAGCGCTACAAAAAGTTTTTGGGGAAATGTATCTACAGTTCAAAGAGTCTTCGAAGGGATTGAAAGAGCTGTCCGTTTCAATTGAAAAATATGTGGAAGATATTAAGAAAGAGAGAGAAAAATTTGAAAAGGGGAAGAAAAAAGAAGAAGCGCGCCGTCTTAATGACATGGCTGTTAAAAACTTTTATGGCGGCAGGGTAGAAATAGCGATTCGGCAACTAAAAGAAGCCGTGCTTCTGGAGGATTCTTCTGTAGAAATATTAACGAATCTTGCTATTGCCCTTTCGAAGGAAGGCAAACAAGCGGATGCACGGAAGATATTTGAGAAGGTCTTAAAGGATAAGCCCGATGTGCTTGAGGCGCAAGTCGGGTTAGGGTTCATAATGTTTGAAAGAGGAAATATTGATGAGGCAATTGAAATCTTCAAACAAGCAAGTAAAAAGAATGAGGGAGAGGCTGTTGTTTTTGCGAATCTGGGTTATTCTTATGAACAGAAGGAAATGATTGATAAAGCTATTTCAAACTGGGAGAAGGCTATCGAGCTTGACCCCACTTTAAAAGATGTGGAAGAGAAGCTTAATTTATACAAAAAGAAGGAGGCTTGATGGAGCAGAGTAAATCTCCTTTTGAGGAAATTTTTAAAAGAGAGGAGAGTCGAAAGAAAGAGGGAGAAAAAGAAGAGGGTATTCTAGATGCTTTTGATAACGAAGAAAAGAGCCTTTTCGAAGAATCTTCAGAAGCCAGTCCGATTTCTCTGGAAGGAAAAGATGAAAGAGAAGGAACTCTTTCCAAAGAAGAGCAATACCTTAAATTGCTAAACGATCTTATTAAGAAAAGATATTTTGAAGAAGCGATAGGAATTATTGGCGAAATGAAGGAAGAATTTAGCCAATAGTTTACCGAAAAAAAGAAGACTTCAAAAAGAAAAAAGTTCCAAAATGAATTAAAAAATAGTGGAACAACTAATTTAGAAGAATAACGCAAATATTAAAAAGGTGAACTCTATTTTCTATATTAATAAAAGTGATTATACCTGATTCATTTGTGAAATTCGGACAATTTGTTGCCAAAAGATAGGTGTTTGGAGGCAATTAAGAACTCTGTATAATCTGTGGCTGAAAAATGCTGGAAATACCGAAGAATAAAACCGTATTTATAATTTCAGATACTCACTTCCAGGACTGGTCAGAAAAGGAAGAAATTGAGTCTTTTTTTTCTTTTCTTCGTAAAGTCAGAAAGGAAGGAGACGAGTTGTTTTTGCTCGGCGATATTTTTGATTTTTATTTTGAATATAAATCTTTTATACCTAAGAGTTTTTTCAATATATTTTTTGAACTGAAAAGAACCATAGAGAAAGGTATTAACATACATTACTGGATTGGCAATCATGATTTTTGGATAGGGCGATTTTTCGAGGAACTTGGTATTGTTAAACATCCTGGCCCCGAGATAGTTAAGATAGGCGAAAAGAGAATATTGGTACAGCATGGAGATGAAATGGATACTAATTTTATGATAAAAACTCTTTTAACTAATAAATTTTCGAGGATACTTTTTTCTTTGATACATCCCGAACTGGGGTTACGGATTGCCAAGGCTGTATCTAAGTTTTCGGAAACGAATTCCAGGGATAAGAACTTGATGGAAAGTAACTTTGTAAAGTTTGCCACAAATAAATTTTCAGGAGAGATAGATGCAATAATAATGGGGCACTTTCATGAACCTTATTCTTTCAGAGAAGGAGAAAAGACCCTTACTATATTTGGCGACTGGGAAAATTGGCGATCTTATGGTTTAATTTCGAATGGTAAAATATCTATTGTGAGATTCAACCAGTCTCCCAAGTGATAGATACCGTATTTAAAGACAATATCCAGAATTTCTTTTTTGTTTTTTTCGTTCACTTCTTTCCAAACTTGAAGCCTTCCTTTTGTGAGTTCCTTGAAAGGTTTCTCTAAATTTCTGAAAGAAACCAGTTTTTTTTGTGCGCAGGCGGAACATTTGATTCCTCCTGCATCAATGTCAAAGAAATCCAATCTCTTTGAACCGCAAGACACGCATTTTTCTAATTGAGGCGGTATCCCTTGCAGCTTAAACAAAGAAAACAAGAAATAGACGAGCACTTCTTCTCTGAACCCTCTGTCGAGAAACTTAAGAGCTCTTTTTTCTAGTCCAAAAAGCCCATTCATCGGAGAAGGTATTTTTCTCCCTATCCATATCAAACTCCATCCTATATCTAGTCGGAACAAATCGTTTTTAAGGTTTTGATGAGCTTCTTTTATATTTGCTTCTTTTAAAGTACCCAGGTCTTTACCTGGTTTTATGTAATATACAAGCTGAGCCAAATTTAATGGCTCTATATTACCGGCAAAATGTGATTTTGTTCTTCTGGCTCCTTTTGCGACGAGAGAAAGGCGCTCGGAATCGGATGTCAATATATGAATTATCTTACTTGTGTTGCCAAAGTCAAAACTTTTTAGAATTATTGCGTCTTTTTTCTTTAGCATTGCTTCCGTTAGCAGATGCGAGGTAGCTGTTCTCCTATCAGTCGGTCGATGATTCTGAAACCGCCAATGATTGTTTCAAGTACAACTTTCCCTTTATTGTTTTTGGTAATTTCTCCTATTATGGAAGCTTTTTTCCCCAGAGGGTGTTTTTTCATACTTGCAAGAATAGAAGAGGCTTTGTTTTTCGATACCACCGCAATAAGTTTACCTTCGTTTGCTATGTAAAGTGGATCGAGCCCCAGGATTTCCGAGAAAGAAGACACGTTATCGGGGATGGAAAGAAACTCTTCGATGATTTTAATCCCAAACATACCGTTTTCTGCAATTTCACAAAAGACTGAAGCAATGCCACCTCTTGTCGGGTCCCTCATAAATTTTATTCCGCCTACGGAGAGCATTCCCTCTATTAAATCCCATAAAGGAGCACAATCGCTTTTTATATCAGTTTTAAATTTTTCTCTTATGCTCATTACTGCTAACCCGTGTGCCCCAATTTCTCCGTTTATAATAATTTTATCTCCGGTTTTTATATTGTTTTTAGAAAGAAATATATTTTTTTGTAAAATTCCGACGCCTGAAGTATTGATAAATATTTTATCGGCGCTTCCTTTTTCTACGACTTTTGTATCACCCGTAACAATTTGTACCTTTGCTTTTTTACTTGCTTTTGCCATTGAATCGGTAATTTTATCCAGCGTTTCCCAGGAAAGGCCTTCTTCTATGATAAAGGAACATGAGATGTAGAGAGGTTTTGCTCCCATTACCGCAAGGTCATTTACAGTCCCGTTAATAGCTAAGGTCCCTATGTCTCCGCCCGGGAAGAAAAGAGGATTTACAACATAGGAATCGGTTGTGAAGCAAAATCGTTTGTTTCCCGTTGATTGCAAAACTGCAGAATCTGCAAGTTCATTGAGCACAGGATTGCCGAATTTACCCAGAAATAATTCCTTTATAAGAGAACGCATCGCTTCTCCCCCGCTTCCGTGAGAGAGCAGAATTTTTTTATTTTGAATTTCGTTGTTTTTTGTCATTGTTTTTTGAATTTGTAATATGCAGCACAGGTACCCTCTGACGAAACCATGCAGGGCCCAATAGGATTTTCTGGGTTACAGGATTTTCCGTACAATTTGCAATCATAAGGCTTTTTTGTTCCGCATAGCACTTCTCCGCATATGCATTTTGGATTATGTTTAGTTTTTTCTATTTTAATATCGATTTGTTTCTCCGCGTCGAAATCCGAATAGATATCTTTTATGTATAATCCGGATTTGGGGAGAGTGCCGAGCCCTCTCCAGGGGGAATCCTTTACGTCGAAAACCTTATTCATTATAGCTAGTGCTTTTTTATTTCCCTCTTTACGTACAACTCTTTTATATTGATTTTCTACAGAAGGATTTTTCTTTTCTGTTATTTGCTCTACTAACATTTCTATTCCTTCCAAAAGATCAAGAGGTTCAAAGCCCACTATAACACAAGGGATACCGAACTTTTCTACTATTGGATAGTAAGGTTTTTCTCCTATTATGGCACTGACATGTCCCGGACAGATAAATCCATCTATTTTAATTTCCTTACTCGTAAGAAGAGCTATCATCGCAGGAGGTATTATTTTATGTCCGGAAAGAACGAAAAAATTTCTTATTTTTTTTTCTGATGCCGAAAGAATTGTTGAGGCAACCAACGGCGCTGTTGTTTCAAAACCAACGCCAAGAAAAATTATTTTTTTACCGGGATTGTTTTTCGCAAATTCTAAGCTTTCAAGAGGGGAATAAACAATTTTTATGTCATTGCCAGATGCTTTTTCTTTTTCCAAAGAAGAAGTTGAACCCGGCACCTTAATCATGTCTCCGAAAGTTGTTATTACTACATCCGGTAAACGGCTATATGCTATTGCAGTATCTATATATGCATTTGGGGTAACGCATACAGGACATCCCGGACCTGAAAGATGTTCTATATTATCCGGCAAGAGGCTCATAATTCCGGAACGAAAGATAGAATTCGTATGCGTTCCGCAGACCTCCATCAAAGAAATTTTTTCCTTGTATCCTTTGAGGGTACCATTTATTTTATCGACTATTTTTCGGGATATTTTTTTATCTCTGAACTCGCTTATATATTTCATTATTTTTGAATGTTTTCTATTTCTTCCCAGATTTCGAGTGTTTTTTTTGCTTCCTCTTCGTTCAGTTTTTCTATGGCAAAACCTGCATGTACTATCAGATAGTCTCCGATTTCAACATTGCTCAGAAGATTCAGACTAATTTCTTTTTTTACGCCCGAAAGCTCTACTACGCCTTTGTTTCCTTTGATGCTGATGAGCTTCATTGGTATTGCAAGACACATCCTGTTTCTCCTTTTAGGAGTAAGTTAACTTTAATTATTTGAAAATCAACCCACACTTAAAAAGTTTACCACAGAGGACACAGAGAAAAAAACACACAGAGAACACAGAGCCACGCCCTCCCCACCTTTATTTTTTTGTTTTAACGACTCAATTACCTAACGAACCAACGAAGATAGAAACAACAAATTACACGAATAGCACGAATTATTTTTGTTTGTCCAAAATCGAAAATTCAAAAAACAAGACCTGCCCCCTCTGTATATTGATAA
>Ga0315551_10000102_pt1 | contig 67056 bp, 63 predicted proteins | sample SalMarSW160290MG_FD_203678 | JGI IMG/M metagenome (GOLD analysis project Ga0315551, IMG submission 203678) | Salt marsh sediment microbial communities from the Plum Island Ecosystem LTER, Massachusetts, United States - Salt Marsh Sediment SW1602-90 ...
AAGACCTTCGTGATCGCCGATGTCAACGTCGTCTTGCCATGATCTACATGCCCTATCGTCCCTATGTTTAAATGCGGCTTGGTCCGCTCAAACTTTGCCCTCGCCATTGCTCTTACCTCCTTATGTTTAATAATTTTTCTGTCGGCTTCTTATTCATGATCTTTCTCTTAATTCTCACTCAGTCCCTCATGTAAGGCCTGTGCGGAAAGCAGGCACTACATTTATCATTGTCACTTCTCTTTATCACTTTTTACACTTTGTTACAAGCCTGTTCAGGAAACAGGCACTACAAATTTTATCAGCCCGTTCAGAAAATGGGATCTTGCCCTATTCTATCGATGGGCAGGAATTCTACCTTCCACTCGAGCAATGATCTCTTGCATGACCCGAGGGGGAGCTTGTACGTAATGAGAGAATTCCATGGAAAACAATCCTCTGCCCTGGGTTATTGTTCGCAGCGTAGTGGCATACCCGAACATCTCATCCAGAGGGACCAATATCTTGATAACCTTTGAACCGCCTCTGACATCAATCTTTTCGATCTTCCCCCGGCGGGCATTGGTATCGCCTACAATATCTCCTACATATTCCTCGGGGGAGACAATAACAAGACTCATGATGGGTTCAAGAAGAACAGGCTTCGCCTTTGCTGCCGCCTCTTTGAAGGCCATGGACCCTGCTATTTTGAATGCGATGGCGCTGGAGTCCACTCCATGATAGGAACCGCCGATAACTGTAGCCTTGACATCAGTGACCGGATAGCCAGCCAGGATACCTGTCTCCATGGCCTCCTTGATTCCGTTCTTGATGGCTGGTATGAACTCTTTGGGAATAATCCCTCCCTTAGTCTCGTCGACAAAGGCAAAACTTTCTCCCTTTTTTAGGGGTTCGACCATGATCCTGCAGTGACCGTACTGCCCACGACCGCCTGACTGGCGGATATACCTTCCTTCGCCTTTTGCTATCTGGGTGATTGTTTCTTTATAGGCGACCTGGGGTTTCCCAAGATTCGCCCTCACCCCAAACTCGCGAGCCATCCGATCCATAAGAATCTCCAGATGGAGCTCTCCCATCCCATAGACCAGAGTCTGCCCTGTTGTCTCATCCTGTGCTATCTTGAATGTGGGATCTTCTCTGCTCAACCGGGCTAGCGCATCGGCCAGCTTGGTGTGTTCTCTTGCCGATTTAGGCTCGATAACGGCTGAAATGACTGGTTCTGGAAACTTGATTGACTCCAGAATAATAGGATGACTCCTTTCACAGAGTGTATCCCCTGTGGAAACATTTTTCATCGCGCCCATAGCTGCAATTTCCCCTGCAAAAACTTCTTTGATATCTTTTCTCTTGTTGGAATGCATTTCCAGAAGCCTTGCGACCCTCTCTTTCTCTTCTGTGTTAGAGTTGTAAACAGTGGCTCCTACCTGTGTTTTTCCCGAATAGACTCTGATGAAAAAAAGCATGCCCACATAGGGATCATTCATAATCTTGAAAATCAGGGCTGAAAAGGGCTCTTCGTCGGAAGCCTTTCTCTCTTCGACTTCTAGGGTTCGGGGATGACGGCCTTTTATGGGAGGGACATCCACCGGTGAGGGCAAATAGTCCACTACTGCATCGAGCAGAGGATGAACTCCCTTATTCTTGAAGGAGGCTCCAAAAAGAACAGGAATGAATTGAAGGGAGATGGTTCCCCGCCTGATAGCCTTCTTGATTTCCTGGACAGGAATTTCGGACCCATCAAGATAGCTTTCCATCAATTGATCACTCACCTCGCTGAGTTGTTCTAACATCTGGTTCCTTTTTTCTTCAGCTTCCTCCCTGTATTCTTCTGAAACATCACGGACTTCAAATTTTGTCCCCAGAAGATCATCTCCCCAATCGATCTCTTTCATGTTGACAAGATCTATAACTCCTCTAAAACTTTCCTCTCTTCCCAAAGGGAGTTGGATGACCAGAGGATTTGCGTTCAGTTTCCGCTCCATCTCTTCGATGGCTTTCTCTGGATTGACTCCGATACGATCCATCTTGTTTATGTAGACAATACGGGGAACACTGTATCGATCAGCTTGGCGCCACACTGTTTCAGATTGAGGCTCCACACAGCCCACTCCACAGAGTATGATTATGGCACCGTCAAGCACTCTCATAGAGCGTTCCACTTCTACAGTGAAATCCACATGTCCGGGGGTATCAATGATGTTGATTTGGTGGTCTTTCCAGTAACAGGTGGTGGCGGCTGAGGTGATGGTTATTCCACGTTCCTGTTCTTGGGCCATCCAATCCATAACAGCCGTGCCTTCATCCACCTCTCCCATCTTGTATGTGATTCCGGTGTAGAAAAGAATTCTCTCCGTGGTGGTAGTCTTCCCCGCATCGATATGGGCCATCAGCCCAATGTTTCTCAGTTGTCTGATAGGGTTTCTTCGCGCCAACTCTTCGCTCCATTTTGATAAGTGTAAAAATCTCGCTGTTTATTAAGGAGACTACCATCTATAATGAGCAAATGCTCTATTGGCTTCAGCCATTTTATGCGTATCTTCTCTCTTCTTTATGGATCCTCCTCGATTATGAGCAGCATCTATGACCTCAGCCGACAGTTTTTCCACCATGCTCTTCCCCCCTCTCTCCCGTGCATAGTGGATGAGCCATCTTACTGCCAGGGAAGTAGCCCGGTTTAAGGGAACCTCAATAGGAACCTGGTAAGTGGCACCTCCTACCCTTCTTGATTTGGTTTCTAGGGCAGGCCGTGTGTTCTCCACGGCCTTCTCGAATACCTTAAGGGGATCCTCGTTCGCTTTCTTCTTGACGAGTTCCATGGACTCATAGATGATATTTTCGGCTAAATTCTTCTTTCCTTTTTTCATGACTGTGCTGATAAACCTGGAGATAAGCGTGCTGTTGTAGAACGGATCGGCCTTCAATTTTTTCTTCTTGACCTTTCCTCTTCTTGGCATCTCAAACTCCTCTATCTGGCGATCCGCTTTTCTTTCGGTCTCTTGCTCCCGTACTTGGACCTTCCTTTCATCCGCTCTCCCACTCCTTCACAGTCCAAGGAACCTCGGATGACATGGTACCGGACTCCGGGTAAATCTTTGACTCTTCCCCCTCGAATCAGAACGATGGAGTGTTCCTGAAGATTATGTCCGACTCCAGGGATGTACCCGGTTACTTCTACATTATTGGTCAATCTTATCCTAGCCACCTTTCTCATGGCTGAATTAGGCTTCTTTGGCGTGGTGGTAAAAACACGGGTGCAGACTCCTCTCTTTTGAGGACTCCTGTCCAAGGCGGGAGACTTGCTTTTCTCTTTCTTGCTCAATCTCCCTTTTCTTACCAGCTGGTTGACTGTCGGCACTACTTCAACTCCTTAAATATACTCTGGGTTTATTCGTTCCAAGCCAAAAGGCTTCAGCGGAATGAATGTGTGGATAATAGCAGAAACAAGCTGCTATGTCAAGGAATTTGAGGGAGTTAGAGCCAAATCTACTGTTGCAATTCTAGATCCAATTCTTCGGTCTTTTCTACCCTTTCTTCTTCTCCTTTAAGCTCAAGATTTCGATAATACCTGTAACCTGTTCCTGCGGGGATCAGCCTTCCCATGATGATGTTTTCTTTGAGCCTCCGGAGGTAATCAACCTTGCCGTAGAGGCTTGCCTCGGTGAGAATTCGTGTTGTCTCCTGAAAAGAAGCAGCGGATATGAAACTGTCGGTGCTCAACGCACTCTTGGTAATTCCCAAAAGAAGCGGTCTTGCCTTGGCAGGCTTGCTCCCTTTCTGGATGACTCTTTCGTTTTCTTCCTGAAAAGCAAATTTATCTACTTGCTCATCGACCAAGAATTCCGTATCTCCCACTTCTTCCACTTTGACCCATCGAAGCATCTGGCGAATGATAATCTCGATGTGCTTGTCGTTGATAGTCACTCCCTGCAACCTGTAAACTTCTTGAACCTCTCTGAGCAAGTATTCTGCCAGCTCCTTCTCTCCCAGGACTTTTAAGATATCATGGGGATTGACCGGACCATCCATCAAAGATGTACCAGCCTTAACTTTTTCCGCCTCACCCACACTCAAATGAGCACCTTTATGAATAAAATATTCCTTTTCTCCTCCTCGTTCGTTGCGAACAGTGATTTTTCTATGACCTCGAACCAATCCTCCAAATTCAACTACGCCATCGATTTCAGAAATAACAGCGGGTATTTTTGGCCTTCTCGCCTCGAAAAGCTCCTCTGCTCGAGGAAGCCCCCCGGTGATATCTTTAGTACGAGCCACTTCTCGTGGAATCTTGGCCAGAATATCTCCCGCATAGACCTTATCTTGATCCTTGACTTCTAAATTTGCTCCGGAAGGGAGAAAATATTTTCTCAGCGTATTGCCTTTCCCATCCTCGATGATGATTTGAGGCTGCATCTTCTCTTCTCTAGGATTGATGATAACGGGACTGATCTTACCTGTAAATTCGTCTTGGATTTCTTCCATGGTGATGCCGAGAACCACATCATGAAAATTAACGATTCCCGATTCTTCTGTCAGGATAAAGGTGTTGAAGGGATCCCATTCGGCAAACTCTTGATGGGCTTTGACTTCTTCTCCATCCTTAACCAATACCTTGGCTCCATAGGGAACCTGGTAATGTTCAACCTCTCGGCTACGATGGTCAAGGACGGCAATATTGGCACTGCGGTTGACCACAATCAAAGAGCCTTCCTTATCGATGACCGATTTCAGATTGTTGAACTTCACCACGCCATCATTCTTGGCTTCCAATTTGGATCTCTCTGTCCCTCTCATGGCGATTCCTCCCACATGGAAGGTCCGCATGGTGAGCTGTGTTCCTGGCTCCCCGATGGATTGGGCAGCAATGATACCCACTGCTTCGCCAAGTTCCACAAGATGTCCGCTGGCCATATCCCGCCCATAGCAGAGCTGGCATACTCCTCTCTTCGATTCACAGGTCAGAAGGGAACGAATCTTGACTCTCTCGATACCCAGTTCCTGCAACCTCTGGGCCACTTCCTCTGTGACTTCCTCATTCATATCCACGATCACTTCATTAGTATCGGGATCAACGATCTTCTCAAGGGATGTCCGCCCCACAATTCTATCCACGAAGGGTTCGATGAGCTCTCCATTCTCTACGATGGCAGAAACATTGACTCCTTTAAGAGTCCCACAATCATGTTCATCAACGATCACTTCCTGGGATACATCGACCAGCTTTCGAGTGAGGTAGCCTGAATTTGCTGTCTTCAGAGCTGTATCAGCCAAACCCTTTCGCGCTCCGTGAGTGGAGATGAAGTATTGTAAAACGTTAAGTCCCTCTCTTAGGTTGGAAGTGATAGGAGTCTCGATGATCTCTCCAGAAGGCTTGCTCATCAAACCTCGCATTCCCGCCAGCTGGCGGATCTGCTGTTTGTTTCCTCTAGAACCAGAATCAGCCATGACAAACAATGGATTCAGTTTTTTCCTTTCAAAACTGATCTTTCTCATTCTGTCTATCATTTTAGCCGAGACCTTGTCAGTAACAGATCCCCAGATTTCCACAACCCGATTGAACCGCTCGCCAGCGGATATGGTCCCGTCTTGGTAGAGATTCTCAATCTTCTGAACTTCCTTTTGGGCTTTTTCTATCAGTTCATTCTTTTCTGGAGGAACGACAAAGTCATCAATTCCCAGGGAAAAGCCAGCCTTGGTGGCATAATTGAAGCCCAGTTCCTTCATACTATCCAGCATATCGATAGTCGGCTGGAGGCCCGCTTTTAGATAGGTATAATAGACTAAGCTTTCCAATCCTTTCTTCTTCAACATGCCATTGACATAGGGAATCCCTTCAGGAAGGATGTTATTGAAGATGATCCTTCCTGGAGTGGTTTCTGTAAGTTTGTTTTGGATTTTGGATACAGGGCAGGTTAATACAGCTTGGTCATCATAATAGGTCTCCAGGTTCATAAAAGGAGCATTAAACCTTAATTTGATCCCAGCATGAAGACTAATCTCGCTATTCTCCAAGGCAAGCAGAACTTCATCAGGTGTAGTAAATATCCGTCCTTCTCCCTTCTCCCCTTGCCTTTCCAGAGTCAAATAATAGCAACCCAACACCATATCCTGGCTGGGAATGGCTAGAGGCCTTCCGTGAGCAGGAGAAAGGATGTTGTTTGTGGAAAGCATCAAAGTCTGGGCTTCCACCTGAGCCTCTACAGACAGTGGAATATGGACGGCCATCTGGTCCCCATCAAAATCAGCATTGAAAGCCGCACAAACCAGAGGATGAATCTGGATGGCCTTCCCTTCTACCAAAACAGGGTCGAAGGCTTGAATCCCTAACCGATGAAGCGTGGGAGCCCTGTTGAGCAGGATAGGGTGCTCTTTGACCACCTCTTCCAGATAATCCCAGACCTCCGATCTTTCCTGCTCATGCCATTCTCTTGCCACTTTGACACTGGGTACCAAACCATCTTTTTCCAATTTGTGGAATATGAAAGGTTTAAAAAGCTCCAAGGCCATCTTCTTGGGTAATCCACACTGATTCAACTTAAGCTCAGGTCCGACCACAATCACTGATCTCCCTGAATAATCAACCCGCTTACCCAAAAGGTTCTGGCGGAATCGCCCCTGTTTTCCTCTGAGAGCCTCACTCAATGATTTGAGCGGTCTCCGGTTAGCTCCCAGATGGACTCGTCCTCTTTTCCCGTTGTCAAAAAGAGCATCGACCGCTTCCTGGAGCATTCTTTTTTCGTTGCGGATGATCAGCTCCGGCGCCTTAAGTTCAATCAGCTTTTTCAAACGGTTGTTCCGGTTGATGACTCTTCGATAGAGGTCGTTCAGGTCAGAGGTAGCAAACCGGCCTCCATCCAAGCGGACTAAAGGCCTTAAGTCAGGAGGTATGACCGGAATCACATCCAGGATCATCCACTCAGGATGGTTACCAGATTTCTTCAGAGCTTTGAATACTCTAAGCCTCTTGGCATGGCGGAGCTTTCGTTGCTGAGAGGTCTCCTTTTTCATCAATTTTCTCAGGCGCTCAGTCTCCTTGTTGATGCTTATCTTATCTAGCAGATTCTTGATCGCTTCGGCACCTATGGAAGCTTCGAATTTTTCTCCATATTTCTCATGAGCCTCCTTGAATTCTTCTTCGTTAAGCAGCTGTTTTTCCCGCAAGGGAGTCTCACCTGGATCGATGACAAGATAGGATTCGAAATAGAGCACTTTCTCTAAATCTTTAATGGAGAGATCTAGGACCAATCCGATCCGGCTCGGTGTACCCTTGAAAAACCAGATATGGGCTACTGGCGAGGCCAGCTGGATGTGTCCCATCCTTTCCCGACGGACTTTTGAGCGAGTGACCTCGACTCCGCATCTTTCGCAGATGATGCCCCTGTACTTCATCCTCTTGTACTTCCCGCAGAGGCACTCATAATCGTTTATTGGTCCGAAGATCTTGGCACAGAACAACCCGTCCTTCTCAGGCTTGAAAGTCCTGTAATTTATAGTCTCAGGTTTGGTCACCTCTCCCCAAGACCAACTTTTTATTTTCTCAGGAGAGGCGATAGAGATTTTTACTCGATCAAATTCGACTCTTGGTTTCCCGCCCAAGGTTTGTCGACTATCCATGGTCATTCTCCTTTAATGATTTGAGGAACATCAATGCCCCACGGCAGGATTTCTTCTTTCTCTTCCTTCACTAACTCGACATTCAAACATAGACTCTGCAGCTCCCGGATCAGAACATTGACAGACTCTGGAAGCCCGGGTTTAAAATCCAGATCCCCCTTAACGATAGCCTCATAGATTTTGGCTCGTCCTTCCACATCATCAGATTTAGCAGTCATAAGTTCTTGGAGTGTGTAGGCAGCTCCGTAAGCCTCTAAAGCCCAAACCTCCATCTCTCCAAAACGCTGACCGCCGAATTGGGCTTTTCCTCCAAGTGGTTGCTGGGTGATCAGAGAATAAGGCCCGGTAGATCGGGCATGAATCTTGTCATCCACAAGATGGTAGAGCTTCATGATATAGATATAACCCACGGTGACCTCATGATCAAACAGCTCACCTGTGATGCCATCATAGAGAGGAACCTTCCCGGATTCAGGAAGCTCTGCCTTATGCAAGAGATCTTTGATTTCCCTCTCTGAAATACCATCAAAAACCGGAGTGGAAACCCAGAGATTCAATTTCTTGGCGGCCCAGCCCAAATGAGTCTCCAAAATCTGTCCGACATTCATTCGGGAGGGAACACCAAGAGGATTCAACACGATATCAACGGGTGTACCATCTGGTAATCGAGGCATATCTTCATCGGGTACGATCTTAGCGATGACTCCTTTATTTCCGTGTCTTCCGGAGATTTTATCTCCAACAGATAGTTTTCTTTTCATAGAAATGAAGACTTTGATAGCTTGGATGACACCAGGGGACAATTCATCTCCCTTCTTAAGGGCATCCACCTTTTCCTTGAAAATTGACCGGAGAGCATCAATTTGACGTTTGACTTTTCTATCGATGTCCCTCATCATCTTCTTCATTTCTGTATCGTTTTTCACCTTTAACTTCTGGATATTCTCCGGTTCAAGCTTATTCAAAATTTTCTCAGTCAGTTTGGTGCCTTTCTCCAACAAAGTATCACCAGTTTTCAGTTCTTTATCCACAATCTCTCCGGCAAGAAGGCTTCTTATCCTGCGCCACTTTTCTCCCTCCAAGATGCTGATTTCATCATCCAGATTTCTTTTCATCTTGGCGATTTCTTCTCGATCAATGGCTTTAGCTCGCACTCCTTTCTCTATTCCTCGTCGAGAGAATATTCTGACGTCGATCACGGTTCCTTCTACTCCGGGAGAACAGTAAAGAGAAGCATCCTTGACATCCAAGGCTTTCTCCCCGAATATGGCTTTGAGGAGTTTCTCCTCAGGAGAGAGTTGTGTTTCTCCCTTTGGCGCCACTTTCCCTACCAGAATATCTCCTGACTTCACATAAGCGCCTATCCTGACGATACCATTCTCATCCAAGTTGCGCAGAAGGTTTTCGGGAACGTTGGGAATATCCCTGGTGATTTCCTCAGGGCCCAATTTTGTGTCTCGTGCTTCTATGGTCTCCTCCACAATGTGAATAGAAGTGAAGATATCCGCCTTAATCAATTTTTCGCTGACGATGATGGCATCCTCGAAGTTGTACCCTCTCCAGGGCATGAAGGCGCAGAGGATGTTCCTTCCGAGGGATAGCTCGCCTTTATCAGTACAAGAGCTGTCGGCAAGGATTTGACCCTTTACCACATTATCACCCTTCCTGACAATAGGCCTATGGTTGACGCAGGTGTTCTGGTTAGTCCTCAAAAATTTAGTCAGAAGGTAGAGATCTGTGCCCACTTCATGTTCCTTAGCCTCTTCTTTTTCGTCGACTCTGACCAATATTCTTTCTGCATCCACAAACTCAACAACTCCTGACCTCTTGCAGATGAGGACATCCCCTGACCCCTTGGCTATGAGATGCTCCATCCCTGTTCCCACTAGAGGAGCCTCTGGCCTGAGCAGAGGAACAGCTTGCCGCTGCATATTGGATCCCATGAGGGCCCGGTTGGCGTCATCATGCTCGAGAAAAGGAATCAAAGATGCGGAGAGGGAAACCAGCTGTTTGGGGGAAACATCGATAAAATCAATCTGATCCCTAGGGATAAGCCGGAAGTTTCCTGCCTGTCTTGCGCTGACCAGTTCGTTGAGAAAATTTCCTTTTTCATCTACAGGGGCGTTGGCTTGAGCGATATTGTATTTTTCCTCTAACCAGGCGGTCAGGTAAAAACAATAAGGCTCCACCACGGGCATCTGTTGATCCTTTTTCTTTTCTATTTTCTTGACCTCTTGCTCCAGTTTGTCCACCTCAACTATTTCGCCTACCTCAAATGAACTGCTTCCAGGATGAAGGATCTTCACATAGTCAATGATTCTTCCGTCCTTGACTTTTCGGTAAGGTGTTTCCACGAAACCAAAATCATTCACTCGGGCGTAACAACTAAGAGAAGATATCAATCCGATATTTGGCCCTTCAGGAGTCTCGATAGGACAGATCCTGCCATAGTGGGAAGCCTGAATGTCTCTCACTTCGAATCCAGCTCTTTCTCGGCTCAATCCCCCCGGGCCGAGTGCACTCAAACGTCTCTTGTGAGTGATTTCGGCCAAACTGTTGATCTCATCCATGAATTGAGAAAGCTGAGAACTTCCAAAAAATTCCTTCAAAGCAGCAATGACGGGTTTTGAATTGATCAAATCCTGAGGCATAGCGGAAACTAAATCCGTTGCCACAGTCATTTTTTCCTTTATGGTCCTTTCCATACGGGTCAATCCAATTCGGAAAGCATTCTCTACCAATTCTCCTACCGAACGCACCCGGCGATTTCCTAGATGATCGATATCGTCAATCATACCCTCTCCTTGACGGAGACGGAGTAAATATTTGATCACTTCAACAAAGTCAAGAGGCGTCAGTGTGATCTCTTCTAGCGAAGTTTCCATGCCCAGTTTGATATTCATCTTCAGCCGACCTATTCGGGAAAAATTATATTTTTGAGGATTGAAGAACAGGTTGTGGAACAGATTGTGGGCACTTTCCATCGTGTGAGGCTCTCCGGGTCTCAGCTTTCTGTATATCTCGGCCAGAGCCTGGTTTGTATCCTTGCAAACATCCTTTAATAAGGTATTCGAGACGATGTCTCCGAATTCATCCTTCTCGGGGAAAAAGACTTCGAAGGACTCTTTCTGATTCCTCAACTTCTCCAGACGTTCATCGTCAATTTCCTCATTAATTCCCACCACTCCTTTGATCTCACTCAACGAAAAAGCACCTTTGAGCTCTTTTTCCCGCAGAGGAATTTTCTTTATGCTCAGCTTCTCAAGCTCCTCGTATATTTCCTTGCCGATCTTTTTTCGAGCCTCTACCACAATTTTTCCAGTCTTGGGATGGGTGATGTCCTTGGACACAACTTTTCCGATGAGACTTTCCGTCAGTTCCCAGTAAAGATTGCCATTATCTGCAATAACCTTGTAGCTCTTGTAGAAAAGTCTGAGAATTTCTTCGTTGGATCCGAATCCTAAAGCCCTCAGAAAAACGGTTGCCAGGAATTTCTTCTTTCTGTCAAGGCGAACATACAAGATGCTCTTTCCGTTGTACTCAAACTCAACCCAAGCACCTCGATAGGGGATAATTTTTCCCACATAAAAGCCTCTGCTATCGCCTTCTCTGAAAAAAACTCCAGGTGAGCGTTGCAGCTGGCTAACCACTACTCTCTCGATGCCGTTGAAGATGAATGTCCCCTTCTCTGTCATCAGCGGAATATCCCCGAAATAGACTTCTTGCTCCTTGATGTGCTTCAGCCTCTTTGCCTTGGTTGTGGGATCTTTTTCCCAGGAAATCAACCTCACCTTCAACCTTAAAGGGACTGCATAAGTGTAGCCTTTCTGGAGACATTCCTGCGGACTGTACTTCATCTTCAGGGAGACCTTATCCCCGCAATAATCACAAAGGGGAATCTCAATTTTTTTCATAGAGCCACAGTAGGGACAAATCTCTCTTTCCGTCAGTTCCATTTTTGCGGGCAGAAGAGTTCCGCAACTATTACAGCGATAACGAGCGTTCTCGATCCCCTTCAGGCGTCCACATTTGCATTCCCAATTTCCTATTGAATAGCTTATAAAATCTAATTGAGTGGTTTCCTTGAAATCGGAAATGGGAAAGATATCCTTAAAGGCAGCTTGCAATCCAACTTCTTTTCTCTCTTCGGGAAGTAAATCCATCTGAAAAAATTCAGCATAGGATTGTTTCTGGATGGCAAGCAAATCTGGAATAGGAATGGACGTTTTGATTTTAGAGAAATCAACTCTTTCTCTGTAAATGTTTTCTGATTTTGTAATCATTTTTTTTCTCTCTTATAGGAGATTTTATGTTTAATTTGAGTAACCAAGGCCAAAATTTCTATCTACTGCAATTCGACCTCAGCACCCACTTCTTCAAATTTCTTCTTGATCTCTTCTGCCTCTTCCTTGGAGACTCCTTCCTTGACCGGTTTGGGGGCATTGTCTACCAGATCTTTGGCTTCCTTCAAGCCTAGATCTGTGACCTCTCTCACGGTCTTGATAACATTAATTTTCTTGTCTCCTACACTTTTTAGCACCACCGTGAATTCTGTTTTCTCTTCTTCCGCCTGAGCTTCAGCCTGAGGTGCTGTAGCCCCAGCAGCAGCCACAGGAACGGCTGCAGCAGCGGCACTGATTCCGTATCTTTCTTCGAACTCCTTGATATAATCTGCGAGTTCCAAAACCGTCAGATTATCCAAGTGCTCAAAGAATTCCTCTTTGGTTAACTTCGTTTTCTCCTTTTTTCCTTTTGCCGAATCACTCGCTTCTTTCTTCTGTGCTTTGGCCATGTTTACCTCCAACTCTATTTATTTGTTTTTAAATGACTCAACAACCGACCCAGACTATCTAAGGGGGCTTGCCAAGTCCTTGCCAGTTTTACCAAGGGAAAGGCCATCATGTAGCCAATCCTGGCTAACAACTCCTCTCGGGAATTTATACTGGCTATTTCCACGAATTGCTCTCCTGTAAAAATTTGACCCTCTAGCATACCGCCTTTCACGGTTAAAACTTTATGTTTAGTAGAGAAATCCTTGATCATACGAGCCAATCCAATCGGATTTTCCTCTGCAAAACCTATGGCAGTTGGCCCTTGAAAAAAGTCTTTCAGCTCTTCTGGGAAATCTTCTTTCAAGGCTCTGAGAGCCAGACGATTTTTGACTACCCGGATAGAACAAGAATTTTCTCGAAAATATTTTCGCAGCTCCATGAATTGAGAAACAGGCATGTTTATGAAGTCGACCAAGTAGAAAGTGTGATAATTACGGAAATTTTCTTTCAATTCCTGAACGATCTTTTCTTTCTTCTCTCGCTTCACTTTCTTCTCCTATTTTTCCAAGAATCCTTCGGAAATCAGCAGCGAAGGCCCCATGGTGGAAGAGATGTGGATATTTCTGATGTATTTGCCTTTTGCGGCAGGTGGCTTTGCTTGAAGCACGGCTTTAACAAAAGCCTTGATATTTTCTATAAGCTTTTTGTCTGTAAATGAGATCTTTCCCACAGTCGAATGAATAATGGCTGTCTTGTCTACGCGGAATTCGACTCGACCGGATTTAATCTCATTGATTGTTTTATTGACCTCGAACGTGACTGTCCCTGATTTCGGGTTGGGCATCAATCCTTTTGGTCCGAGGATGCGGCCTAACTTGCTCATAGCTCTCATCATATCAGGTGTGGTTACCGCAACATCGAAATCCATCCATCCCTTGGATATCTTCTCGATCAACTCTTCTCCTCCCACATAATCAGCGCCCGCTTCTTCAGCCTCCTTTATCTTCTCTCCGGAAGCGATAGCACAAACCTTCTTGGTCTTTCCTGTCCCATGGGGAAGGACAATATTTCCTCTGACCATCTGATCAGAATGTTTGGGATTGACTCCCAGACGAATAGCCAGGTCTACAGATTCATCAAACTTGACGAAGCTATTCTTCTTGATGAAGCCAACAGCTTCCTCCAATGTATACTCTTCCTTTTCTTTCGAATCCTTGACTTTGATGTATTTTTTTCCTCTTTTAGCCACTCTCAATCTCCAATCCCATATTTTTTGCCGTACCTTCGATGATTTTCTTTGCTGCTTCCAGATTATAGGCATTCAGGTCTGGCATTTTGACTTTAGCTATCTCCTCAATCTGCTTCACCGTTACTCTGCCAACCTTCTCTTTATTAGGGGCTCCTGAACCTTTGGCAATTCCCGCGGCTTTCTTCAATAGATAAGAAACAGGAGGAGATTTCATGACAAAAGTATAGCTGCGGTCCTTGTAAACAGTGATGATGACAGGAATGATGGTTCCTGCTTCCATCTTGCTGGTCTTTTCGTTGAATTGACGGACGAAGTCCATGATGTTGACATTATGCTGTCCTAAAGCCGGCCCTACTGGTGGAGCAGGACTAGCCTGGCCTGCCACGATCTGAAGCCTGATTGTTGCCACAACTTCCTTGGACATCTTTCCTCCTAAATTTTTTCCACCTGCAAAAATTCCAGTTCCACAGGAGTAGACCGCCCAAAAATAGTCACTAAAACTTTCAATGTGTTCCTTTCGTGGTTAACTTCTTCTACGATTCCGTTGAAGTTAAAAAAAGGTCCATCTATGATCCTGACGGCTTCTCCTTTCTCAAAAGTATGTTTGGGCTTGGGTTTTTCCGAAGTCGTCTCCATATGCTCCACGATCTGGCCGACTTCTTCCTTGCTGAGCGGAGTGGGCTTGCTTCCCGAACCTACGAATCCAGTCACTTTGGGTATTTCCCGGATCATAAGCCAGTTTTCATCCGTCATTTCCATTTCGATTAAAATATAGCCAGGGTAAGATCTCTTGGTGGAAACAACTTTCCTGCCTCCCTTGATTTCCACAACTCCTTCTGTGGGGATGATGATTTTTCCAATCTGGTCTTCCAAGCTGAGCTCAACGGCTTTCTGCCGGATAGTCTCGGCCACGAATTTTTCAAACCCTGAATATGTATGAACAACATACCAATTTTTTGCCATTTTTCCTATCCAAATAAAGATTTTATCTGTGCAACAAGCCAAGAAAAAATAATATCCATAAAAAAGAGGTAAAAGCCAAAAAAGACAGTAGCCAGAATAACCACAATGGTTGTGCTGTAGACTTCATTCCGGGAAGGCCAAGTCACTTTCCTTAGTTCAGCCCTTACGTCCTTGAGAAAAGGAATAAAGCGCTTGTACCATTTTGTCTTTTGAGCCATTTTTTTATCCTTGCTATAGAAGTGAAAGTGATTCCGGAAAAGGTTATCCTTCTCTTCCGCTCATCATCTGTTTCACTCTCAAAATCTTGTATCCACTGCATTCAATGGCAGGTGAGGCAGGACTCGAACCCGCAACCTTCGGTTTTGGAGACCGATGCTCTAGCCAGTTGAGCTACTCACCTGCTCTTTTTCTTCTCCTTTACATACCAATATATGATATCTAAAGCACCTAACCGTTTCGTTTATTTTATTTCCCTGTGGACGGTGTGTTTTCTGCAAAATTTGCAATATTTTTTCAACTCAATCTTATCGCTCTGCCTCTTTTTGTTCCGAGTGGTTGTGTAGTTTCTTCTCTTGCATTGTGTGCATTGAAGAGTGATGATTTCTCTTGCCATCTTCCTTTTTCCTGTCTAGAATGTCTATCTAATGCTTACTATCACCTTCCCGGGCAACAGGGCCTATTCCAAAATCTCCGTTACTGTCCCGGCTCCTACCGTACGTCCTCCCTCTCTAATCGCAAACCGTAAACCCTTCTCCATCGCTACATCCGTTATCAACTCTATCTCTAAATTCACATTGTCCCCAGGCATCACCATCTCTACTCCTCCCACTAACTTCACCGTCCCCGTCACATCCGTTGTCCGAAAATAAAACTGCGGCCTGTACCCAGTAAAAAACGGCGTGTGCCGCCCTCCTTCCTCCTTCTTCAACGCATATATCTCCGCCTTAAAATGATGATGCGGCGTTATCGATGAAGGCTTGGCCAACACCATCCCTCGCTCTACCTCATCCTTGTCCGTCCCCCTCAATAACACTCCTACATTGTCTCCTGCTATCCCCTCATCCAACGTCTTGCGAAACATCTCTACCCCTGTCACTACCCGCTTGCGCGTCTCCCCAAATCCTACTATCTCTATATCTTCTCCTGCTTTCACCTTCCCACGCTCTATTCGACCCGTCACCACCGTCCCTCGCCCGCTTATCGAAAATATGTCCTCTATCGGCATCAAAAATGCCTGCTCCACTAACCTCACCGGCTCCGGTATGTAACTGTCTACCGCCTCCAATAACTCCAGTATCGGCTTGTTTACCTCTGCTTCAGGATCTCCATCCGACTCCAACGACTTCAACGCACTCCCCCTCACCACCGGTACCTTGTCCCCAGGAAACTCATACTTCGTCAATAACTCCCTTACCTCTAACTCCACTAAATCCAATATCTCCGGATCATCCACTAAATCTACCTTGTTCATAAATACCACTACCGCAGGAACATTCACCTGCCGCGCTAACAATATATGCTCCCGCGTCTGCGGCATCGGCCCATCATCTGCCGCTACCACCAGTATCGTACCATCCATCTGCGCTGCCCCTGTTATCATGTTCTTGATGTAATCAGCATGCCCAGGACAATCAATGTGCGCATAATGCCGCTTCCCCGTCTCATACTCTATGTGCGCTATCTGTATCGTTAATCCCCTCTCCTTCTCCTCCGGCGCATTGTCTATCCGGTCAAACTCTATATACTCTACCTTCTCCCCTACCTTCCTGTGCAAGACCTTCGTGATCGCCGATGTCAACGTCGTCTTGCCATGATCTACATGCCCTATCGTCCCTATGTTTAAATGCGGCTTGGTCCGCTCAAACTTTGCCCTCGCCATTGCTCTTACCTCCTCTCTTTTGAGCCTGCCCTGAGAGCAAGCTCTCCATAGTTTTATGTTAGCCAAGCCCACGACCAGATTTGAACTGGTGACCCCGTCCTTACCAAGGACGTGCTCTACCTGCTGAGCTACGTGGGCACTCTAACCTCTTATAAGAAGAAAGCGGGAAACGGGACTCGAACCCGCGACCAACGGCTTGGAAGGCCGATGCTCTACCAACTGAGCTATTCCCGCCCAAATGGGCAGGGAAGGATTCGAACCTCCGAAGCGTTTCCGCAGCGGGTTTACAGCCCGCCCCATTTGGCCACTTTGGTACCTGCCCATATGTTTTTATCAGGCAATTGAGTTATTGGGTTGCGATGCTTTTCCTTAAATAGAGGAATCTATAGTAACGCGAAAAGCTTCCGACTGAAAAATCTCTCCAATAACTCAAATTCATTTTCTAGCCAGCGAGAGGATTCGAACCCCCGACCCGCTGATTACAAATCAGCTGCTCTACCAACTGAGCTACGCTGGCATAGTCTTCTCTTAGCAGGTTATTTCTTCAATTTTAATGATTTGGGAGAAGTTATTGTGAGAAAGGATGCTTCCTCAAGAAAATTCTGCTCTCTTTTTTTACCTGCTTATATAAACTATTGCAAGAAAGATGAAATTTTACAATCAAGATACTATCGGAAATTCCATTTTTTGTCAAGAGGATTTTTGGCTGATGTTGGTTCGATTGACATGGTCTGGAGTTGCTGATATGATTTTAACTCCTTTCGAGGAGGGATAATTCCGTGATTGAACGATACACCCGTCCTGAGATGAGGGCCATCTGGAGCGAACAGAACAAATACCAGAAATGGATCGATGTGGAGATTGCCGTCTGTGAGGCATGGAGCGAACTCGGCGAAATTCCCCCCAAAGCGCTCCAAGAAATCAAGAGAAATGCTGCCTTTTCTGTGCCACGAATAGAGGAAATAGAAAAAGTAGTCAAGCATGACGTCATTGCCTTCCTATCCTCTGTAGCAGAACACGTTGGGAAAAACGCCCGTTATATCCATCTCGGCCTGACCTCCTATGATATTGTGGACACAGCCCTTTCCTTGCTGATCAAAGAATCTCTGGAAAAAATTGAGAAAGACCTGCGTTTCTTACATAAAATCATCAAAAAGGAAGCTATCCGCCACAAAAAAACCATCATGGTGGGCCGCACCCATGGCGTTCATGCTGAACCGATCACCTTCGGAGTGAAACTGCTTGTCTGGTACGAAGAGATCAAGCGCCACTTACATCGGGCAGCTCAAGCCAAGGAAGTGATAAGCTACGGAAGAATTTCAGGTTCTGTGGGTACCTACAACACCATCGATCCTAGAGTGGAGGTTTATGCTTTAAAAAAATTGGGGCTCCATCCTGCCAAAGTCAGCACCCAGATCCTTCAGCGAGACAGGCATGCACAGGTTCTCTTTTCGCTGGCTCTTATCGCCTCCTCCCTGGATAAATTTGCTCTGGAAATCCGTCATCTGCAAAGAACAGAAGTACTTGAGCTCGAAGAACCCTTTACCAAAGGACAGAAAGGCTCCTCATCCATGCCCCATAAGAAAAACCCTGTCCGTGCCGAAAGAATTTCAGGCCTCGCTCGCCTGGCAAGAACCAATGTTCAAGCAGCACTAGAAAATATTCCTCTCTGGCATGAAAGGGATATCTCTCATTCCTCCACAGAGCGGATTATCTTCCCTGATACATTTATTCTCACTGATTTTATGCTGGCCGAATTCACGGATATCATCAAAAACTGGAAAGTATCCCCCCAGAAGATGAGGGAAAACATAGGCCTCACCAAAGGTTTGATCTTCTCCCAGAAACTCCTTATTACTCTGATGAAGAAGGATCTATCACGAGATCAAGCCTACCAGTTGGTTCAAAAAAACAGTCTTAAAGCTTGGAGCCAAGGTGGGGATTTCAAGGATATCGTAAGCTCTGATCCTGAAATCAAGCAACATTTATCTGCACAGGAGATCCAGGAATGTTTTTCTCTCGATCCCTATATGGAAAATATCGATTATATATTCAAGAGGGTTCTCTCCCATGAAAGCTAGAGTGGTTGTCTCGTTCAAGGATACGGTCCTGGACCCCCAAGGTCAGGCTGTAAGAAACGCCCTTCACACCCTTGGCTACGCATTTGTCAAAGACGTCAGACAGGGAAAAGTCTTCGAGCTCGAACTGAATGGGATCTCTGTAGAAGAAGCCAAGAAAGTCATTCCGGAGATTTCTGACAAAGTCCTGGCCAATCCGATCATCGAAAAATTCTCCTGGCAGATTTTAGAATAGAAGGAAAAAACAGATAGGAAAAAAGGTGCCTGTCCCTTTCATATAATAGATAGATAGAAGGACTGTTCTCCCAACAGCCCAGGACGAAAGGAGATGCTCGGACTTCGCTCCCTTCTAGAGATTTTTTATCAATCCAGGCAAACAGATCATAACAAGCAAGCAATAAAGAAAGAACATGAAATTTGGAGTGGTTGTTTTACCAGGTTCCAACTGTGACTATGATACTTTCTTCGTCCTGAGGGATGTTCTCCATCAAAACACTGTCATCCTCTGGCACAAAGACCACGATTTGAAAAATGTGGATTGCGTGGTTCTTCCCGGAGGCTTCTCCTATGGAGACTACCTGCGCTCCGGAGCCATCGCCAAATTTTCCCCTCTGATGCAAGAAGTCAAGACCTTTGCCTCGAACGGAGGACTTGTTCTCGGAATCTGCAATGGTTTTCAAATCCTTCTCGAATTGGGCTTGCTTCCAGGAGCCATGCTGAGGAATAAGAACCTTAAGTTTCTCTGTCAATTCGCCCATCTCCGTCTGGAAAACAACAAAACTCCGTTCACCAACCAAGGACGCATCGGCCAGGTTCTCAGAATCCCCATAGCCCACTACGATGGGAACTATTTTGCTTCGCCTAAAACTCTTGATCAGATAAAAAGGAACAACCAAATTCTCCTTCGCTATTCAGATGCCTCAGGAGGCATCACCGAAGAGGCCAACCTGAATGGATCCCTGGAAAATATCGCCGGCCTGATGAACCGAGAAGGAAATATTCTGGGCATGATGCCTCATCCAGAAAGAGCCTCAGAGGCTATCCTGGGCAGCGAGGATGGACGGATGATCTTTGAATCAATCATAAAACACCGAAGCACAAAGAGCGGCAGATGATAAGGATAAAGGTCTTCACGATAAAGATCCATCCTCCTTATATATATTGCACTCTTTTCTCTTGCGTTTTACTTTTTGAACGGATGCATTGAAACCCATGAATGAAAAAACGATAGAGGAACATAACCTCACTCTGGAAGAATACAAAAAAATCGTCCAGCTTATCGGCAGAGAGCCAAACATCACAGAGTTGGGGATCTTTTCCCTCATGTGGTCCGAGCACTGCAGCTACAAAAGCTCTAAAACTCACCTCAAGATGCTGCCAGTTCAAGGGCCCCGAGTCATTCAGGGCCCGGGCGAAAATGCTGGCATCATCGATATCGGAGATGGCCTGGCCGCTGTTTTCAAAATTGAATCTCACAACCACCCCTCCTTCATCGAACCCTACCAGGGTGCGGCCACAGGGGTGGGAGGGATTCTCAGGGATATCTTCACCATGGGGGCGAGGCCTATCGCACTCCTGGACTCTCTGCGGTTTGGCCCTCTTTCCAACCCCAAAAACAGAGCGATTATGGAAGGAGTGGTTTCAGGAATCTCTGGGTACGGAAATTCCATCGGAGTTCCTACGGTGGGCGGCGAAGTCTATTTTAATGAATGCTACTCCAAAAACCCTTTGGTTAATGTGTTTTGCCTGGGTATTGCAGAGAAGAGCAAAATTTTCTATGCCCGAGCTGAAGGAGAAGGAAACCCTGTTCTCTATGTCGGAGCCAAAACCGGAAGGGATGGCATCCATGGAGCCACCATGGCCTCTGCAGAATTCGACGAGGATTTGGAGAAGAAAAGGCCGAATGTCCAAGTCGGTGATCCCTTCATGGAGAAGCTCCTGCTTGAGGCCTGTCTCGAGGTCATGTCCAAAGAACTGATCATGGGCATTCAAGATATGGGAGCAGCTGGCTTGACCTGCTCCACTTCTGAGATGGCTTCAAAGGCAGGATCAGGGATTGAAATAGACCTTGACCGCATTCCTCAGAGAGAAGAAGGCATGATCCCTTATGAGATCATGCTCTCAGAGTCTCAAGAACGAATGCTCATCGTGGCCCGCAAAGATAAAGTCAAGCAAGTCCAAGACATTTTCGCTAAATGGGACCTGGATGCGGTCATCATCGGGAAGGTGACCAAAGGAGGAAAACTCAAGGTCAAAGCAGGAGGAAAGCTGGTGGTGGATCTTCCCGTGGAGGCCATTGTCAACCTTTGTCCGGTCTATGAAAGAAAAAGCGTCCCTCCTTCCTCTTTCAAAAACGCTGCCGCATTCGAGGCTCCCCCATTTCCCCTTGATTTCAACCAGACATTTCTTAAACTCATTTCCTCCCCTAGCATCGCTGACAAAGAATGGGTCTATCGCCAATATGATCATATGGTTCAGGTCAACACAGTGATTCTTCCTGGTACGGATGCTTCGCTACTGAGGATCAAGAACAGCAAGAAGGCATTGGCCATCACCCTTGACGGCAATTCTCTCTATGCCTTACTTGATCCTCAAACAGGCGGGAAGATCGCGGTGGCTGAAGCTTGCCGTAATCTGTCTTCCATTGGAGCCCGTCCCCTGGGAGTGACCAACTGTCTCAATTTCGGAAATCCCGAAAAACCTGAAATCATGTGGCAATTCCAAAAAACCATAGAAGGAATCAGCGAAGCTTGTAAAGTTTTCGGAATACCGGTAACAGGAGGAAACGTTAGTTTCTACAATGATACAGAGGGTATCTCTATCTATCCTTCTCCTGTGCTGGGAATCGTGGGAGAAGTCGAAGATTCAGCCAAAGCAGTGAGTCCAGGCTTCAAAGAAGACGGACAGAGCATAATCCTCATCGGAGAGAACAAGGAAGAGCTGGGGGCCTCCGAATATCTGAGATGGGTCTTCCAATCAGAAAAAGGTCTTCCTCCCCGAATCGACCTGGATGAGGAGAAGAAGGTCCAGGAGTTTTGCCGTGAAGCCATATCGCAGGGGCTTCTTCAATCCGCTCACGATGTATCCGAAGGAGGGCTTGCTGTCTGTTTGGCAGAATGCTGCTTCTTCAGCCCTGCCCAGATAGGCTGTCGAGTGGCTCTTCAAGACCAGATAAGACCCGATGTTCTCCTGTTCGCAGAAACGCAATCACGCATCGTGGTCACAGTCACGGATTACCATCTGAGAAAGCTACTCGACCTGGCTCAGAAAAGAGAAGTTCAGGCGAGCGTCCTGGGGAAAACAGGGAAAGACAGAATCATAATCAATCATCTCAATCAGATAATTGTGGATATGCCTGTGGCGAAAGCATTTAGCGCCTGGAAAAATGCCATTCCGCAACGATTTAAGATACAATAAGCCATTCTCTCTTTTCCATCTAAAGCAAAACCAGATAAAATGATTGCAAATTTATCCATGAATAACTAAACTGACCTGAGGAATGCCAAAGGACCGGGTCGAAATGATGCACAAAATGATAAAAAAGCTGGCTCAGATAAAGATCTTCACCTTACTGTCGCTGTTTCTTCTGGCTGTGTTTTCCTATCCGCTGGATTTAAGCCTAAAAATCTCCGGATCTTTGAGCTACTTCAATCCAGAACATATCAACCGTAACCTTCACGGTAGAGAAGAATTCCTGAAGAAACTGGCATTTGCTACCGAAAGCTGGAGTGACGCAGAAGGAGAGGTCAAAGATCTTCACTATGGAATATCGTTCGAGGGGGAATTTCTTTTTTCGTTGAGTTCTCGTCTTTCCATCGGCCTGGGAACAGGATATATCTATGCAGAAGCCACAGAAGAAAAAACAGGCATCACTATCGAGAGAGCAGAAGATACTCTTTTTTCAGTTCACCCTACAAAAATCAATGCCTTTCCTTTGAATTTCTGTGGATACTACTTCTTCCCGCTTCGAAGTCAACTGAAACTCTATATCAGAGGAGGGCTGGGCCTCCTCTGGGCCAAATACATAGAGAGGATCGGCATTTGGATTAGACCTGAGAACAGCTTCATCCAGGTTAATTACCAGAAAGCCACCGCTCAGGGGACATCTTTTTTTTCAGGCTTAGGCCTGAGCTATGAAGCTTCCACCGATATCCACTTTTTCATCGAGGCCGAAGCCAAACTGTCAAAAATCAGTAAGTTCCAGAATAAAGTGCAAGAGGGTGAAGAGACAACCCTTTTTTTCTACGAACAATACAACCCCAGTCTGCAGTTTTGGCAAGCCAAAAATATTCTCCACAAAGAAAAACCCTCCGGGGATGATTTCCGGAATGTGGAGGAGGTTGTTGTGGATCTTAGTGGTTTTTCTGTTAAGATTGGTATCATCATCAAATTTTAAAAAGAGGCATGGAAAATGAGCAAAGAGGTTTTCAGGAGTCCAAAAAAGAAGGGAAAAATCGCTGTTTTCATTTCCGGCCGAGGATCCAACTTCATGGCCATTCATGATGCCATTCTCGCTGGAAGAACTAATGCGGACATCGCTCTTGTGTTCAGCAATAAAAAAGAAGCCCCCGGTCTTCACGTAGCTAAGGAAAGGAAACTCGATACCCTTTTCCTCAACCCGAAGGATTACGCCACCAGGGAAGATTATGAAAGGAAAATCATCAAGGAAGTCAGGAAGAAAGATGTGGATCTCATCTGTCTGGCTGGGTACATGAAAATCCTCAGCTCTTCTTTCTGCAAGGAATTCAAATACAGTATCATGAACATCCACCCTGCTCTTCTCCCCGCTTTCCCTGGTCTTCATGTGCAGAAGAAGGCCATAGAATGGGGAGTGAGATATTCTGGAGTCACCGTCCACTTCGTCACAGAGGACGTGGACATGGGCCCTATCATTCTTCAGGCTGTTGTCCCCGTCTATCAAAACGACACAGAGGAATCCCTGAGCGAGAGAATCCTGAAGGAGGAACACAAAATCTACCCTGAATCGGTAAGACTTTTCTTCGAGGGAAGACTGGAAGTAAGAAGAAGAAGAGTTTTCATCAGAGAAAGCGAGAATGGATGAAGGCAGAATGAAAATGGTGACGAAGGAAGCCAGAGAACAGTTCGAATATCTCAAGAAAGGCAGTATAGAAATTATCCAGGAAAAAGAACTCGAGACAAAACTGGAACGTTCCCTAAAAGAGAAGAGGCCTCTAAGAGTAAAGACCGGATTCGATCCTACCGCTCCTGACATCCATCTGGGTCATACTGTTCTCTTACGGAAGATGAAGCATTTTCAAGATCTGGGTCACGAGGTCATCTTTCTCATCGGGGATTTCACCGGTCTTATTGGAGACCCTTCCGGGCGTTCGGCCACCCGCCCTCCGATGACCAGAGAGGAAATCCAGGAGAATGCAGAAACCTACAAGGCCCAGATATTCAAGATCCTCGATCCGGAAAAAACCATCATCGACTTCAACTCCCGTTGGCTGGAGAAACTCTCCAGCTTCGACATCATCAACCTCACCGCGAAATACACGGTTGCCCGGATACTGGAGAGGGATGATTTTTCGAATCGCCTGAAAAAGGGATTGCCTATCTCTGTTCACGAGATCTTCTACCCCCTCATGCAGGCCTATGACTCGGTGGCGCTTAAGGCAGATGTGGAACTGGGAGGAACAGATCAAAAGTTTAACCTCTTAGTGGGCAGGGAAATCCAGAGAGAATTCGGACAGGAGCCTCAAGTCATCCTCACCATGCCTCTCCTGGAAGGACTGGATGGGATGGAGAAGATGAGTAAGTCCTTGAATAATTACGTAGGAATCACTGAAGAACCAAGAGAGATATTCGGAAAAATCATGTCTATCTCCGACCCCTTGATGTTCCGCTACTGGGAGCTACTCACGGATGAGCCTCTTTCCCGGATCAACGAGTGGAAGAAAGAAGTCAGGGTGCAAAAAGCCAACCCACGAGATTTAAAGGCCAAGCTGGCCAAAACCATCGTTTCTGACTTTTGGGGAGAGAAAGAAGCCGGGAAGGCTGAGCAGGAATTTGAAAGAGTTTTTAAACACAAAGAAGAACCCACAGAAATGGAAACATTAAGAATAAATGTAAAAGAGAAGATAAGAGTTGAAGCGAAGCTTCAGGTGATCGAAGAGGGTTACCCTCTCCTCAATTTACTGGTGGAGAAAAATATCTTCCCCTCCCGGGGGGAGGCCAAGAGAATGATCCGCCAGGGCGGCGTCTATCTTGATGGAGAAAGAATCGAAGATATCGATTTCAAGATCGATTGGAAAAAAAAGAAGGAATGGAACCTGAAGATCGGAAAAAGAAAATTTTTTAAGCTCAAATTTTAGATATCCACAGTCTCCCCAAGACCTAATTCTTCACTGCACCGAAGCACAAGAGATGCCACCGCCACATCCTGCACAGCGTTGCCCACCGATTTAAAGAAAGTCAGCTCTTCCTTAGATTCTCGGGCAGGAACCGCGCCTGATGCCACCTCACCGATCTCTCCATGGATATGCCCTTCAGAAATAATTCCTTCTTTCAGAGGAATAATCACATCCCCTGCTTCAGCAAGAGCTGCCTCTCTAGAATCGACCACCACCTTTGCTCTTTTGACCGTTTCTGCCGGAATTTCTTGCATATCCGGAGTATAAGAGCCTATGCCGTTAATGTGAACTCCTCTTTTCAGGTCAACATCTTCGAAAACTGGTGTGTGTGATGTGGTCGCCGCACATATGAGTTCCGCCTCCCGGACTGCTCGGGAAGGAGAATCAGCCACAAGGATGTTTTCTGGTATCGGTTGACCTTTAGCTTGCATTTCTTCCCTGAAAGCCTGTGCCTTATTCTGGTCGATATCATAGATCCAGATTTTCTCCAGCTGCCTCACCGTGCATACAGCCTACAGCTGGGCCATGTTGAAAGCCGTGACCTGAAAAACCCACCGCATTGAAGAAGCCCTCTGTACCAGGTATGGCGCCGATGATGGGATTCTGATCAGGAGTCATGGCATAAAGACCTCCCCAGCCCCGCAAAATAGCCGCTTTTTCCATGACCGGTGCCCGGCGAACGGCTGCCTCGATGATCCTCTCCAGAAAATCCCGGTCCACATGGGTATTGAAGCTGGACGGCTCATCTGGATCACTCATCCCTATAATTATCCCTGGCTCTTCTCCCCAGAAATAGAAAGAAACATCCATATCGATGACCATGGGCACTGGCCTGGGTATGGCATCAAAAGCTTTGGTCACGAACACCTGGCGCCTATACGGCTTCACAGGAAGGTCATAACCAGCCAAGCCAGCTATTTGCCCACCCCAGGCTCCTGCGACATTGACCACCACTGGAGTAGAAAGATGCCCCTTGCTTGTCTCCACACCCTGAATCCTGCCTCCCTCGATACTTATTCCTGTAACTTCGGTCTTCTCTTCAATGCGAACACCGAGACGACGGGCAGCGTTGGCAAATCCCATGGCTGTCAGGTAGGGATCAGCATAGCCATCTTTGGGGCCAAAGGTTCCACCCTTCACATCTGAGAGATGAAGATAGGGCCACCTGTTTTTGATCTCTTCGGGGAAAAGGACTTCAACCAGTACATCTTGTTCTCTTTGGATTCTGACCGCGGAGAGAAAATCCTGCCAGGTGCTTTTCCTCTGAGCCAGGAAAAGATAGCCTACCTGCCTGTAACGAATATCCGCACCAAATTCTTCCTGAAAACGCTCGAACACCCGGACAGATTCCTGGGAGAGGAGGATGTTGGCAGGGTGAGAGAATTGCTGTCTGATCCCTCCCACCGATAATCCGGTAGAGGCTTGAGCAAGAAGTTCCTTCTCCAGGATCACTACATCTTTACATCCCCGGCTGGCCAGATAATAGGCCGTACTTACTCCCATAATGCCGCCCCCGACGATAACCACCTCGGCTGTTTGTTTAAAGTCTCTCAATCTTCTTTCCAAATGAAAGAAGGAACCTAGAAATCGGGGGGGAGTAACTTAGGTGGCCTGGAGAAAACCCTCTCGTATATCTCTGGGTAGGCGTCCTTGCCACCGATGAGCAAGCAAGTCAGAGGCATCACCTCACTGGCCATACGGCTCATCTTGCCCACCACCTCACGAATATCCCACTGAGCAGTGGCATCTTCCCTGAGTCTGGAGATGCGGTAAAGCTCTCGAGCATTGACACCGAGTAAAAGCCGCCTGCGGTGGGCGTTAGTCAAGACATACTCAGCTCCATGGTCCATATGTTCTTTCATGATGGCGTACCCCCGGTTCGTCCTCTCAATCATGTCCATAAATTCCTGTCTGGCCCCAATCTCCTCGATGGAAGGGGGAACCGTTACGCCATGTTCAGGAGCGTATCTTTGGACCGTTTGGGTGGTCATGCGGTGTCTTTTCAGCTGGGCAAAGCAGGTAGCGGATACCACAAGATCAAAGGTGAGGTGCACGTATTCGAACTCTCGTAAAGTTCCATCATAAAACTCCATATGTTGAAAGGCCGTCTTGAGGAAATCCATCCTCTGCTCACTTTCGAGGCTTTTGGCTCTTTTCAAACATTCCTCGTAGGAGGCACGGGAGGAAGTATGAAGAAGGGCAGCGATCAATTTGGCGTCTGCCTCGGGGGTATGATCAACGAGACGAACATCCTCTCTGTTCTCTCCAGAAAAGGCAAGCAAAGAGGTGGCTTTCTCCTCCAATTCTTCATATGTCTTGGCATCAAAATCATTCGCCTCGGTGAAGAGAATGATGGAGGGTGCGACCTCTTTAGCTAGAGCATAGATTTTGGTGTCCAGCTCCTGAAGCTCAGCCAACTTTTTGGAGGCGAAACGGCGGATGAGAAATTCCAGATTGCGGGCATTGATGGTCATGCCCAGCTGTCCTTCGGTGGCAAGACTGACGATGTAGCGGGCATCCTCCTTGGCCCATCCGTCCAGAACAGGATGTTTTCTGGGATTGTCGGCCAAGTCTTTGTATTTCTCAAAGAGATATGTCCGAAGCTTCTGATAGAGCTTGTGGTAAAGTGCGTTCTGGGCCTTGACCGTGCTCAGAAAGATCTCCTTCTGGCCAGCCTTCTTTACTTCCTCTGGAAGAACAAAATCATCTCCCAGGGTTATGTACCGTTGAGATTTTTCTGTGAAGGAGCAGAGGCGAAACTTCTCCAACTCCTCCATGGCCAGGCGACTGATACCGATGATATCAAAATTGAACACAGCATGCTCAGCCACAGAGTGATGACCCATCTTAAAAATAATGGTCCGGTTGGAACGCCTGGCTCGCTTAACCTCTGAGCGGGCCACAGCCCGCAATTCATTCACCGGACGAGGATCCCTTGAAATCCGGGCATAGGATGCAGAAAGAGTCTCGGGGGTGATATCATCGCGGGGAGGACTTGTTTTTTTGAGCTCCTCTATGACCTCGCTATCAACATTATACCCGGCAAGAATGACTTTCATTTTTTACTAAAATAAGAAGTGCCACCGAAAAAGTCAAATTCCTTCGAGATCGATACTTTTGAGCGTTGCATGTTGGAGTCCGATTAAGTATGATGGATGAGGGGAAAATTATGAAAAACAGGGAAATAGCTTCACTCCTGTCTCGAATCGGAGATGCCCTGGAGATTAAGGGTGAATTGGGATTCAAAATCGCCGCCTACCGTAAAGCCGCCCGAGTACTGGAAGATCTCAGCGAAGACATCCAAAAAATCGCCCGAGAAAACAACCTACAGCAAATCCCCGGAATAGGAAGCGGGATGGCCAAAAAAATTCAAGAATACCTGGACACTGGTAATATGAAGAAATACGAAGAAGCTCTTTCTGACGTTCCGGAAGGCCTTCTCAACCTGCTGGAAATTCAAAACCTGGGAGCAAGAACAATCCATCTGACCCATAAAGAACTGGGTGTCAAGAATCTCCAGGATTTAAAAAAAGCTATCCAAGATGGCACTCTAGCCAAGTTGCACGGACTCGGTCAAAAAAAAGTGGATAACATCAAAAAGGGAATCGAAATATTCGAACAGTCTCAAGAGCGCATCCCCATCTCCGAAGCACTTAATATCGTTGAGGAAATGATAGTCTACCTCAAAAAGTCCCCCCTTGTCGGACGACTCTCCCCTGCTGGCTCTCTGCGCCGCATGAAAGAGACCGTAGGGGATATCGATATCCTGGCCACAGGAAAAAGTGGAACCCAAATCGTCAACCACTTCACCAAATTTCCAGGTGTGAGCCGGGTCCTGGCTGCTGGAGAGACGAAGGTTTCGGTGATGATTTCCACTTTGGAGGGAGAGCGTCAGGTCGATCTCAGGATCATTGGCGAGTCTTCCTTCGGAGCGGCTTTGCAGTACTTCACAGGCTCCAAAGCCCATAACATCAAACTCAGGTCCATGGCCAGGGAAAAAGGCCTGAAGATATCAGAATATGGAGTTTTTCAAGGCAAAGAGAAAATTGCTGGATACGACGAGAAAGATGTCTACAAAACCCTGAGCCTTCCCCTTATTCCCCCAGAACTCAGGGAGGACAGAGGAGAAATCGAAGCTGCGCTCAAAGACGAACTTCCCAAGATCGTCGAAGATCAGGATATCAAGGGGGATCTTCATGTTCACTCTCAATACAGCGACGGAGTACTCTCCCTGAAGGAGCTAGCCCGATTGGCCAAAAATTTCGGCTACCAATACATCGCCGTCTGTGACCATTCTCAATCGGCAAAGTATGCCCACGGCCTCTCCCCCGAGCGTCTGGAGCAACAGATCAAAGAAATCAACAGGCTTAACCAGGAACTCCAAGGAATCAAGATCTTGAAAGGAACAGAAGTGGATATCCTGCAGGACGGCCGGCTCGATTTTCCAGATGAACTCCTCAAGAAACTGGACCTGGCCATCGCAGCCATCCACTCGGGATTCAAAAGGAACGTTACCGAACGCATCTTCCGTGCCATGGAAAATCCCTATGTCAGCATCATCGCCCACCCTTCAGGCCGGCTTATTTCCAAGCGCGAGGGTTATGATGTGGACCTGGAAAAGGTTCTTCAAGAGGCAAAAAACAAGGGAAAGGCGCTGGAGTTGAATGCTTATTATGACCGGCTTGATCTCAACGAGTATTATTTAAGGAAGGCTAAACAGCTGGGACTTCAAATAAGCATAGGCACGGATACCCATTCTCCTGGCGGACTGCGGATGATGCACTTCGGTGTAGGGATCGCCCGCAGAGCCTGGCTGGAGAAAAAAGATATCTTGAATTGCCAAAATTATAAGCAACTGATGAAGATGTTAAGACATAAAAAATAGTGCTTTCTACCCCCCAGGAGGCTTATTCAGACCTTATCCTTTCATCACTCCAACGGGAACCACACGGGCCACCAGTTTGCCGATTCCCACCTTATGGGAGACCTTAACCACCTCATCCACATCCTTGTAGGCAGCAGAGGCTTCTTCGGCTATGCCCTTCCAACCTGTAAATTTGAGTTCGATACCTCTGCTTTCCAGATCCATTTTTATCTTCTCTCCTCTGAATCGGCGGAGGGCCTCATGGCGGGACATCGCCCGTCCTGCGCCGTGTGCGGTCGAGCCGAAACTCAACTGTTCCGCTTCCTTTGTGCCCACAAGAATATAGGAAGCTGTCCCCATACTTCCCGGGATGATGACCGGCTGGCCGACCGAGCGGTAGACCTCGGGAATCTCCGGGCGCCCTGGGCCAAAGCTTCTGGTCGCTCCCTTCCTGTGGATACAGACTTCCTTTTCTCTTCCTTCGATGGTGTGCTTTTCAAATTTGGCCACATTGTGACAGACATCATAGACCTGATCCATCCCTTCTGAACTGCCCATGACCCGAGCAAAAACCTCACGAACCCAATGGGCAATCATCTGCCTGTTGGCAAAGGCAAAATTGACGGCCGCACTCATGGACTTGTAATATTCCTGACCCAATGGAGAACGAATGGGCGCGTTGATCAACTCTCTGTCAGGAAGACCTTTGATTCCAAATTTATTTTCCATCAACCGGATGTAATCTGAGGCCACCTGATGACCTAAGCCCCGGCTACCACAATGAATCATGACTAAAATCTGATCTCTGGCATGAATGCCGAACACCCTGGCCCCCTCATCATCATAGATCTCATCCACCTTCTGAATTTCCAGGAAATGATTTCCTGCTCCCAACGTGCCCAGTTGAGGAATTCCCCTTTCCACAGCTCTTTGAGATAGATAGCCGGGATCAGCGGCCTTCATCCTTCCGTTTTCTTCTGTTCGCTGAAGATCCTCCCTTTTTCCATATCCATTCTCAACAGCCCATTCTGCCCCTTTGGAGCACACCTCTTTGAGAACATTTCTGCTGAGGCGGGTGGTCCCTCCCTTCCCTACTCCGGCCGGAACTTCCTTGAAAATTTCAGTCAAGAGCTGCTTTCGCCGCTCATGGATATCCTTCGCGCTGTAATCAGTCCTGAGCAAACGCACCCCACAGTTGATATCGTAGCCCACGCCACCGGGAGAAATGATCCCCTCATCCAAATCAAAGGCGGCCACTCCTCCTATAGGAAACCCATATCCCTGGTGAGCGTCAGGCATGACATAAGCCGTTTTCTGGATTCCTTTCAAACAGGCCACATTCTGAGCTTGTCTGAGAGTCAGGTCCTGTTTGACACTCTCCAAAAGTTTGGAGGAAATATAGATGACTGTGGGCACTCTCATCTGTCCATGTTTGGGAATTTCCCAAGTATAATCGTTTATGCGTTTTATTTCCATTTTTTCACCTCATATATCGACCACAACCTGAACCGTATAATGATCGTTTTTGGTAATGGACATCTCATTATAGGTTATGGCCTTGACACCTCCAAGGAGGTTGTATCTATCAGAATAATTATCGCCCAGAAAGCGAGCGTTTAAAACATATCCTTCATTTCTCTTATGGATGCTCATATCCTCGGTACTGTTCAGAAGAAACCCTTTGGTATCCAATAAATAGAGGATCTCTTCCAAAAAATTGACCAGAAGCTGTTCTAGATCCCTCCCTTCGGCTCGTACAGGATACTCGACCTTTCTTTCCACCTTCCTCCAGTCCCACATGAGAGAACTTGTGGCTAAGGCAGCGTTGGCAAAGGCCTCCTCCAGAGTTTGCCCCAAGGCTTGGAATTTAGCATCAGCGGTGTGGCGAAGGAAACGGTATTTTCTCACCCTAGCTCTCTCCCAATTCCTTCTCCCTCACCTTTTGTACGATTTGGGCCTGAAGACGCTTGAGCCAGGGAGAATGTTCCACTGGGAAGAGAGGACTCTCCCCTCTGATTTCTTTATATTTATCATCCAGGCTGGAAAACTCATCCAGAAAGATTTCTTGAACTTGAGACAATGGGGGCGAGGAAGATATGATTCGACCGCCCTCCATCACTTTTTCCAATAGAGGCTCTCCTTCTTCCAAATTCTCTTCCCTTAGCCCGATCACATCTTTCTCCAGCCTCCCAGCAGATGTCTTGAAGCGAAAGACCTGCTTGGGGGAAGGCAAACTCATCTTTCCTGGACTAAGCTTCAACACAGGATTTCTGTTGTATTCGACCATTTTATAAGCCATGTCCAAATAAGGAGCATCTGATGAGACTCCCATCTTTGTTCCTACTCCGAAGGAATCGATATCGGCATCCTGGTCGAGGATCTCCTTGATTTTGTACTCATCGAAGCCTCCGCTTGCGAAAATGGTAGCCTCTTTAAGACCTGATTCCCGGAGGATGCGTCTGACTTTCCTGCTCAGCTCGGGGATGTCTCCGCTGTCCAGCCTGATTCCTTTAAGCCTTTTTCCTTGCTCAGCCATTTCCTTTCCCACCTCAGCCGCTTTTATTGTCCCAGTCAGTGTATCATAGGTATCCACAAGCAAAACAGTGTTTTCAGGAAAAGATTCGGCAAATGCACGGAAAGAGTCGATTTCTTTCTCGAAGCTGGTTATGAAGGAATGAGCCATTGTTCCAAAAATCGGAATACCGTACATCTTCCCAGCTCGAACATTGCTAGTTCCTGTAAACCCTCCTATGAAACTCGCACGGGCCACTTTCATGCCGGCATCCCTCCCCTGAGTCCGGCGGAGAGAAAAATCAACCAGCTTTCTGGGCCAAGCCGCATGCATGCAGCGGGAAGCTTTAGTGGCGATCATGACCTGAAGATTGATAGCATTGATGATGAATGTCTCCACGATTTGAGCCTCGATGATGGGAGCAGTGACTTCAAGAATGGGTTCATTGGCAAAAAAGATACGTCCTTCTGGTAAGGCATGGACATCCCCTCCGAATCGAAATCCTTCCAAGTAGGAGAGAAACTCAGGTTTGAACAGGTTCATCCCTGCAAGGAAGTCAAGGTCTTCAGGCTCGAACTTTAAGTCCTCCATATAGCCGAGGACTTCCTCTAAGCCTGCGCAGACAAAATAGCGCCTGTGTCTGGGATAATCGCGGATGAAGAGACTGAAGGTGGCTTTCTCGGCCATGCTTTGATCAAAGTAGCAGGCAGCCATGGTGAGTTCGTAGAGATCGGTAAAAAGAGCCAGGTTTCTCATGCCACGCATCGGTTATGCCTTCCGCATCTTCTCATCCATCATAATGGCTGAATATCATTTTATCAAACGCTACTAAATCCTGGTAAGCATTTCTTTTTCTGTGACGAGAAAAACATCTTATCTGGTTAAAAAGATTGGCGGCGGTTTCTGTCCCTCCGAAGCCTATGGTAGTGGATGGGAGGGTCTTTGGCGAGAAGGGATGGTAACCGGCGCTATGTGGAATAACATCCCTCATCATCTGCTATCACGGAAATGGAAATGCTAAACCCTGTTCTATTTGAAAACACAACACTTAACTTTCCAGGCAATTACCAGTAAGTGTTGGGCGCTTGGAAATCAGGCAAACACACCGGCTACAAAACTGCCACAATAGGGGCAGGTGGAGTTTTTAAGCCTGATTTTCCCGACAAAAAAGCCTTGACGGGGTATAAGGACTTTCTGGCAGTGAGGGCACAGTGTGTCTTCTCCCTCTCCCCATACATTGCCCAAGTAGACGAAATGAAGACCTTCTTTTTTCCCGATCTGGTAAGCTTTTCTTAAAGTCTCCATAGGAGTGGCGTGAGCATCGGTATATTGATAGTCTGGATGGAAACGGCTGATATGCCATGGAATATCGGGATCCAAATCATGGATGAAACGGGCAATTTGAGTCAACTCATCCTCTCCATCATTCTCTGCAGGGACAACCAGAGTGGTCACCTCGACCCATATTCCCAATTTCTTCATCAAACGGATAGATTCGAGCACAGGCTCAAGATGAGCCTTGCAGATTTTCTTGTAGAAATCTTCTCTAAAGGATTTGAGATCGACGTTGCAGGCATCCAAATAGGGCTGGATAGTCTCTAGGGCTTCTGCGGTCATATAACCGTTAGTGACAAAAGTATTGGACAGCCCTTCCTCTTTGGCCAGCTTTGCTGTCTCGTAAGCATATTCGAAAAATATTGTCGGCTCGGTATATGTGTAAGAAATGCTTTGGCATCCACGAGACTTCGCCATCTTGACCACTTGGTCCGGGAGCAATCTGGAACCGGACTCACCCTGCCCCTCTTTTTTTGTGCTCTGAGAAATCTGCCAGTTCTGACAGAAAGGGCACTTGAAATTACAGCCGATTGTGGCGATAGAAAAAGAGGAGGTTCCTGGCCAAAAATGATAGAGCGGTTTCTTCTCGATGGGATCCACGTGAGCAGCAATGACTTCTCCGAAGACATGAGTGTAGAGTTTCCCTTCCTTGTTCTGCCTAACTCCACAGATTCCGAATTTGGAATCGGCAATTTCACAGCGATGGCTGCAGAGGAAACAGGTGACCTTGCTGTCGGACAGAGAACGGTAAAGCATGGCCTCTTTAATCATTTCTCGCCTCTCTCAATTTTTACCTATATCGATATCACAACGAAAACGGTTCATGTTTTCTTGCCCTTTATTGTCTGGATATCAGGATAAAAATCCTTAGCTGAAGGACAAAGATGGCGTATCACACACTCAGGACATTGAGGTTTTCGTGCTTGACAGATCTTCCGGCCGTGGTTGACCAGCATGTAGTTGAAATCCAGCCAATCCTTCTTAGGAACAATGCTCAAAAGGTCTTTTTCAATTTTGTCCGGATCCTTTTCTTTACTCAAACCCAGCCTCTGGGCCAGTCTTCTGACATGGGTGTCAACAGCTATACCCTCAGCCTTCTTAAAAGCGCTGGAGAGGACGATGTTGGCTGTCTTCCGGGCCACGCCGGGCAGGGTGATGAGTTTTTCCATACTGTCCGGGACTTTGCCGTTGAAATCTTCTGCGATCATCTTGCTGGCGTTGATGATGCTTCTGGCCTTGTTTCGGAAGAAACCTGTAGGCCGGATCTCTTCCTCCAGCTTCTTCTGGTCAGCCTGGGCAAAATCTTTGGCTTCAGGATATTTTTGGAAAAGCGAAGGAGTGATTTGGTTGACTTTCTCGTCGGTACACTGAGCCGAAAGAATAGTGGCTACCAGGATCTGGAGAGGGGTTTCAAATTTAAGCGCTGTCCGGCTTTTGAGGTAATTCTTTCTTAAGATCTTTATCATGTCGCCGATTTTTTCTCTTGCATTCTCCACTCTTTCCCTTCCTTTCAAAAGGGGCATAGGCCATGAAGACATCCCCCCGAGTATTCTGCCTCCGCCGCTATAAATGAAACATCCTCCCTTCGCTCTTCTTCTGCTCTGGAATCGAAGGAGAGGACCTGGTCCTTCTTGGTCCCATAGCGGTAGACGGTGATGCCCTTGCATCCAAGATCATGGGCCATGAGGTAAATCCCTCTTACATCCTCCACAGTGGCATCGGAAGGCAGGTTGATGGTCTTTGAAACAGAATTGTCTGTGTGTTTCTGAAAAGCAGCCTGGATGCGAAGATGTTGCTCAGCCGGGACATCGAAGGAAGTGACAAAAATCTCTTTGAGATCCTGGGGAAGCTCCTTAAAATATTGGATGGATCCTCGCTTTCCGATTTCAGCCATGAGTTCCTTGGAGTAAAGATTCCTGTAATGAAGCTCCTTCTCGAAAAGAGGATGGGTTTCAAAGAGCCTTGTCCCGGACATCACATTACGAACATAACTCAAAGCAAAGAGCGGCTCGATGCCGCTAGAACAACCGGCGACGATGCTGATGGTTCCAGTAGGAGCCACGGTGTTGACGGTGGCGTTGCGCACTTGCATTCCCTTCTGGGGATAAATGGATTTTTCATGGTGAGGAAATACGCCTCTCTCCAGGGCCAAAGATTGGGAGGCTTTCAGCGATTCCTCATGAAAAAACCTCATAACCTGATCAGCCAGCTGGATTGCCTTGCCGTTGGTGTAAGGGATACCCAGCTTGATCAACATATCGGCATAGCCCATCACTCCCAGGCCGATTTTACGGTTGGAAACCGTGATATTTTTGATTTGAGGAAGAGGATATTTGTTGACTTCGATCACATCATCCAGAAAACGCACTCCCCACCAGATTCTCTCCTTTAACCTTTCCCACTCCATGGAGTCTTGCTTGACGAACTTGGAAAGATCGATCGATCCAAGGTTACAACTCTCGTAAGGCAGGAGAGGGATTTCCCCGCAGGGATTGGTCGCTTCGATCCCTCCCACCTGGGGAGTGGGATTGTGACGGTTGATCTCATCCAGGAAGACAAGCCCGGGATCACCTGATTTCCAGGCTGCATAGACAATGAGATCGAAAATAGCGGCCGCTTTAATCGACTTGACTTTTTTCTTGGTTCGGGGATTCACCAGATCAAAATTTTCTTTCTTCCTCACTGCTTCCATAAAACTATCGGTCACAGCTACAGAAAGGTTAAAGTTCTGGAATGCACTCTGCTCCAGTTTAGCCTCCACGAAATCGGCGATATCGGGATGGTCACAGCGGAGAATGCCCATGTTGGCCCCCCGTCTTCTTCCTCCCTGCACGATAACCCCTGTTGCATGGTTATATATACTCATGAAGGAAACAGGTCCTGAGGCTTCTCCTTTGGTTGTAGAGACAAGATCCCCTTTTGGCCTCAACCGGGAAAAATCAAAACCTGTTCCTCCTCCTGTCTGGTGAATGATGGCCATATTCTTCAAAGATGCGAAAATTCCCTCCATGGAATCTTCAACGGGCAGGACAAAACAGGCTGAGAGCTGGCCCAAAGAGGTTCCAGCATTCATCAAGGTGGGAGAATTGGGCAAGAATTCAAGCCTGGTCATCATCTCAAAGAAGGCTTTCTCTATTTCCTCCCTTGAGTGTGTCGAAGAGAAATTTTCTTCAGCCAGACTGATATGTTTGGCTACTCGCTGGAAGAGTTCTTTTGGAGTTTCCACAACACGTCTTTCATCGTCCTTAAGCAGATAACGTCTCTTCAAAACCAGCAGAGTATTCAAAGGAAGTTTCAGGTCATCCTTGATGCCAAAAATAACCTTGGCCTGCCTTATGTCTTTATGCTCTTCTCTGTAAAGGATATAACTCCGGGCCACTCCTCGGAACCCTTTCTCCATCAAAACTTGTTCCACAAGGTCTTGAATATTCTCTACTGAGGGGATTTTGTCCCTATAAAGAGATGCGACTCTCTCCACAACCTTGGTGCCGACCGTTTCTGCTATCTCTCTTGACCGGCTTTCGTCCTTAAGCACCTCCAAGGCGGCTCGAAATATGGCGGTTATAATCTTGGACTCATTAAAATTCACCAGAGACCCATCTCTTTTTCGAATTTTATTTGGCGCGTCTTTCATCTTTAGCTATCCTTTTTTCCGGCAATGTCACTTGAGGCTTTATGACAGCAGGCCAATTTGAAAAGCAAGGACTAAAATTCTGGGCTTGCCTTGAGGGGGCGCTTCATCCGGGGAACGGACTCTACCTTTCTTTTCCTCTGCTAGACCATACAACTTTGCTCAGGTTTTACGGTCCCACATGAACCATATCATGGGAGAAATGGAAATCTTCCACCTCATAATAATCCGGGAATTTCTCCAGCAAGTCTATCTCGGATTTTATCATGAAGTAGTGGCTTCGCTCCACACGTGACAAGTAGTCAAGGATCTTTCTGCTTTCGCTATCCCCTGCTTCTCGACTGGCATCTTTATAATAATCTTCTGCCATCCTCTCTGCATTCTGAGCTGCCTTGAAAATATCCAGGATGGATGTTTTCGAGTCAACCTTCAATTTTATGGGAGGAAGAAAAGAACTCTCAGGCAAGTCAATCTTTCTTTCCGGGAATCGTCGAGAATACAGTCTTTCCAGTATTTTGCGGTGTTTTTTTTCCTCGAAAACCAAAAATTTGAGTTTTCTTCTCAACAAGTCATTCTTCACTTTGTCATGGAGCCTGGAGTAGATGTTGGCTGCCTCGATTTCAGAGCGAATGGCCACAGTCAACACCTCATGTTGAGACGCTTTCTTATCCAATTGCACCACTTCCTCCTTGAGTGGAATTATAATATTATATAAATGTTTTAGAATCTTGTGAATTTCTCTTTGGAGGAGCCGCATACCGGACAGATATCAGGAGCTTCTCCCTCCACCGTGAAACCGCAGACCTGACAGACGTGTATGGGCTTGAATTCCTTATCTTTCCTCTCCTTATATTCTTATCATTCTCTCTATAGCTCCCCTTGCTTTTTGGCTGATCTCGGGGGGTACTTCAACCTTATGAACCATATTCTCCAAGGAGTTTAAAACTTTAAGCAGGTTGATCTTTTTCATATTGTAACAAATAGCTGTATTCAAAGAAGGATAAAAATTTTTCCCGGGATTTTCCTTCTTCAACCTGTAGATGATACCGCTTTCAGTGCCGATGATGATCTCCTTCTTTGAGGACCACCGGACTTCCTTAACCATCCCTCCAGTAGAGAGTACCTTATCCGCAAGGTCGATGACTTCCGGACGACATTCTGGATGAACCCAGACTTCTGCCTCGGGATGATGCGACTTTTTCTCCTGGATATCCTTGGCCAGGATGTTGTTGTGGACATAACAGTAGCCATCCCAGGGAATGATCTTTTTCTCGGTAAATCGGGACACATAAGCGGCCAGGTTTTTATCAGGGACAAAAAGAATTTCATCTCCCTCCAGGGAATTGACCACCTCCACGGCGTTGGAGGAAGTGCAACAGATATCACACTCTGCTTTGACATCGGCCGTGGTGTTGACATAGCAGACAACTTCTCTTCCTGGATAGTCCTTTTTCCATTCACTCAATTCCTCAGCCGTGATCATCGATGCCATGGGACAGCCAGCGCGGATATCAGGCATGAGCACGGTCTTTCGAGGAGCTAAAATAGCGGCAGTTTCCGCCATAAAATGAACCCCACAGAAGATGATGACTTTCTCCTCCACCTGAGCAGCCTGCTGGCTTAGACCCAAAGAATCGCCGACATAGTCAGCCACATCCTGAACTTCGCCGATCTGGTAATTATGGGCAAGGATGATAGCCCCGTTCTCCTTTTTGAGCCTCTTGATTTGCCCCTGAATCTTTTTTTTGCTCATCTATCCCTGCTCTCCCCTTTTCAGCAGCTCTCTTACCAATAGAGAGAGATTTCTCTTTTCTACCTTCTGCGGGGGGAGACTATGGAGCATTTTTGCTCCTTCTTCATCCACATAATGCACATTGGAAAAGTCAAGCACCACTTTTCCTCCCTCTTCGATCCCTTTCTTTATTTCCATGTGGAGCTCCTTGACCCAGTCCTGACTGATTTTTCCTTCAAGACAAAGGAGCTTTCTTCTCCCTCTCCCTTTCTTTACGTTTATCCTCAACATCTTTTTCTCGTTAATCTTTTATCTTTTTAACATAGACCTTGATGATCCCTCTCTCTTCTTCCAGGCCGAGGTATTCCTGTCCTGTCTGCCTGCACCAGGCTGCCATATCCTCTTTGATACCTTCATCGGTGGAGACAACCTCCAACACCTCACCCACCCTCATTTCTTTGATCTTTTGATCTGTCTGAATGATGGGCATCGGACAGAGCAAGCCAAAACAATCTAAAGTTTCATCAACCTTCATCATCTTTTTCCTTTCTCTTGCTCGTCTCCCTTTCTAGGAAATAAAAGGACCGGATCTCTGGGCCTCTAAACTCTCATCCTAGTGGCTCCGCAGTGAGGACACTCATCGATGGTTTTGTTTTTTAACTTTCCGCATTCTGGACATTCCTCGAGCTCAATCTGACAGATCTCGCAAAATTCCTCTGCACCCTCTATGGGACCTTCGCAATAAGGACAATAACATTTTTCCTTGTCAACGGATTTTTTGGGTTTATCCCTCTCCTTGGCTTTCTGCCTTTCCTTGTAATTCTCGATGGCCTTGTGTAGAGCATCAGCACCCAAGTTGGAACAATGAAGCTTATTCTTGGGCAGCCCCCCCAATTCTTGGGCTACGCTTTTATTGCTGATCTTCATCGCCTCTGCAATGGTCTTTCCTATAGCCATCTCGCTGATCATACTGGAGACTGCGATAGCTGCACCGCAGCCGAACGTCTGAAATTTTACATCCTCGAGGCGGTCATCCTTGACTTTGATGTAGAATGTCATCATGTCTCCACAGACTGGATTGCCAACTTGTCCGATGCCGTCAGCATCCTTGATGACTCCCACATTGCGGGGGTTCTGAAAATGCTCCATGACTTTTTCACTGTATATCATTTTTGCCTCTCCTCTAAATATTGAGTGTAAAGGGGTGACATCTTCCTCAACCTCTCGATGATGGGAGGAAAGATTTCTAAAACATAATCTATATCTTCTGATGTGCTGTCTTCAACCAGGCTAAAGACAATCGATCCTTGAGCCGTGGCATGGTCGATTCCCATGGCCAGAAGCACATGAGAAGCCTTCAAAGCCCTCGATGTACAGGCTGAACCGCTGGAGACGGAAATTCCCTGCATGTCCAGGTTCAACAGCATGGCTTCGCCCTCAACAAACTGGATACAGAAACTGGCATGAAAAGGCAGCCGCTTCTCAGGATGACCGGTCAACGTGACATGATCCACTTCCTTGGGAAGATGGCCGATGAGTTTATTCCTTAACGGTTTCACTCTCTCTATCCGCCTCTCCAATTCTGCGCTGGCGATTTCCGCGGCTTTACCAATGCCCACGATCCCAGGCACGTTCTCGGTGCCTGCTCTCCGTCCATTCTCCTGAATTCCCCCATCGATGAAGGGAAGGATTCTTACTCCTTTTTTAATATACAAGGCAGCCACACCTTTGGGACCGTAGAATTGATTGGCGGCCAAACTGAGCGCATGCACACCCAGCTCTTTGACATCAACGGGAATATTTCCCACAGCATCAACTGCATCGGTATGAAAGAGAACGTCTTGGCCCTGGCAAATCTGGGCGATCTCAGCAATGGGTTCGATTGTCCCCACCTCTCCGTTGGCCAGCATTATGGAGATAAGGATGGTCTCTTTCTTGACCGCTTTCTTAACCTCCTCCGGGTCAACCATTCCCCACTTGTCCACCGGGACCAAGGTCAAAGTGTACCCCATCTTCTCCAAGCTTTTGGCCGAGTGCAGAACGGATTGATGTTCTATAGCCGAGATAACAATATGATTTCCGCGGGTTCGTTGAGCGGAGGCAAGTCCCTTGAGGGCAAAATTGTTGGATTCTGATCCGCAGGAAGTGAAATAAATTTCTTCAGGATGGGCGTTTATGAGTCCGGCAACCTTCTCCCTTGCCTCCTGGATAGCGAGCTGCGCTTCTTGGCCGATGGAGTGAAGACTCTGGGGATTACCGAAATTATTTCTTAGATAAGGAAGCATGGCCTCCACAACCTGAGGATGCACAGAAGTGGAAGCAATATGATCCAGGTATACTTTTCTCATCTCTCTTCTTTCCTCTTAGGCTTAAAAGGCTTTGAATCCAGCAGGATTCCACCGTACTTCTGTCATATGGCAACCACCTCTTTGACCTCTGGGATTTCCTTCTTCAGGTGCCGCTCGATACCCATCTTCAGGGTTAGCTGAGACATGGGACACCCTCCACAGGCTCCGGTCAGGCGGACTTTGACCACCCCGTCTTTAACTTCCACAAGCTCTACGTTTCCTCCGTCTGCCATGAGAGCAGGACGAATCTTGTCTAAAGCCTTTTCCACTTTTTCTTGCATGTTTCTATCCTCCATCTCAAATATATCACTTTACCAGAATCATTCAAATTCTTCCAAAATCTTATTCAATGCATTGACGTCTATGCTTAAATCCCCATGGATCAGGGGCATCTCTCTATCTCTTAAAACAAGGGATTCATAAGTTGCTTTTTCCTCCTCATAAATCAGCCCCACAGGAAATTTCCTCTTGTTGTTAAGCAGCCTTTTCCACGCCATCCGCTTATCCCGAGCATTATAACCGGCATTCTGGTCTGACCAATCAATATGTTCCTTATACCATTGGTAGGTGTTTATTTTGTTGTGGGTCACACAGGGGCTCAAAACCTCGATCAGGGAAAATCCCTTGTGTTTCAATCCCCTTTCTATCAAAGAAGCCAAATGAGCAGGCTCTCCAGAAAATCCGCGAGCCACGAACGTCGCACCAGCGGCAAGAGCCAGCCTGAGACCATCGAAGGGACACTCCCTGGACCCTAAGGGAGTAGAGATGGAGACATAACCCATTTGACTGGTGGGAGATGTCTGCCCTTGAGTCAGAGCATAGACCTGGTTATTCACCACAATATATGTGACGTCCACGTTGCGTCTTATGGTGTGCAAGAAATGATTCAAGCCAATCGAGTAGGCATCGCCATCCCCACTGATAGCCACCACCTCAAGGCCAGGATTGGCAAGTTTGACTCCCGTGGCCACTGGCAAAGTTCTTCCGTGGAGAGCATGAAAGCCGTAGCATCTCAAGTAGTTGTTGAACCTTCCATGGCAGCCGATTCCGGTGACAACGACTAACTGCTCGGGATTGAGGTCAACAGCCACAGCAGCCTTCTTGAAAGCAGAAGACAACCCGTAGATGCCGCAACCTTTACACCAGGTTGGATCGATAAGATTATAATCTTTCTCCTTTCTCATCTATAAAACCTTCTTCATTGCCGTGAGAATGTCCAACGGCCGAAAGGCCAAACCGGAATAATCCAATATGCTGGTTATTTCAGGAAGATCGTTCACTTGACTGCGAAGCAATGCACTCAACTGGCCGGAATAGTTATTCTCTATCACAAAGATTTCTCTGCAGCTGGAGGCAAACGCCTGGACTTTTCGGGAAGAAAAAGGCCAGAGTGTCCTCATCTGGAGATATTTTGTCTGAACTCCCTCCCTTTGAAGTCTGTCCATGGCTTCCCGGATCGGCCCAAAAGTTGAACCAAAACCTATAATCCCCACCTCTGCTTTCCTGTGACCCCACAACTTGGGAGGAATTAAATCTTTTGAAACACTGCGCAGCTTCCTCATTCTTTTCTTCATCATCCTGATTCTGTTTTCTGCTTCTTCCTCTCGGTATCCCTTCTCATCGTGCTCATTGCCCTCCACCATATGGATACCATTCCTCATGGAGGGTACAACACGCGGTGAAACACCGTCAGGGGTGAATTCATACCTCTTGTATTCTTTTATCCTGAGCAACTCTTCCTGGGTGAGCAATTTTCCTCTCTCGATCTTGACCTGAGAAACGTCAAATTTCTTCACTGTTCTTACATTCTGACCATAATCCTGTTCTGTGAGGAGAATGACTGGTATCTGGTATTTTTCAGCCAGGTTAAAGGCTTTCACCGTGAATGAAAAGCACTCTTCTATGGTCCCGGGAGAAAGGACAATCCGGGGAAAATCTCCATGAGAGCCATAGACCCAAAGGTTAAGATCAGATTGCTCATTCTTGGTAGGCATTCCCGTGGCGGGACCGACTCTCTGGACATGAACGATGACGATGGGGATTTCTGTCATCCCGGCAAGGCTCAGCCCCTCCATCATCAATGAGCCTCCAGGCCCAGAAGTAGAGGTCATCGCCCTTACTCCGGCATAGGAAGCCCCCAAAGCCATGTTGATGGCGGCCAGCTCATCCTCAGTTTGAACCACAAGGCCGTTGTATGAGGGAAAAGACTTAGCCAGCCACTGCCATATTTCCGATGCCGGGCAGATGGGATAGGCAGCAAAGAAGCGACATCCTGCAGATAAAGTCGCGAAGGCGATGGCTTCATCTCCTGAGACAAGAAGTCTGTCTATGTCTTTTTTTCTTTTTAAGGGGTGTCTTTCCTCAGGCTCGACGATCTTCTCTGCTTGGTCGCAACCCAGTTTCAATGCCTGAATGTTTTTCTGAACAATTTTTTCCCCTTTTTTGCTTAAAAAGGCCTTGGTAATAATCTCCTCCACTATAGAGGTTTCCAGGTCAAGGATATGGCAGAGGGCTCCCAAGGCAATCATATTTTTGAAGATTTCATCTCCAAAATGATCTCTGGCCAGCTTCCGCAAGGGAAATTCATGAAAGGTCTTTCCTCGGCGATCATAAGATGAGAGGCGAAGCACATCCTCTCCATCACAGAGAAGGACTCCCTTGTAATCCACTCTCTTAATATGTTTCATCACAGCCTGACAATCAAAGACGAGAAGGACATCAATACAATCCCCTCGACCATGGATCTTCTTCAAGCTGGCTCTTATGGTATAGTTAGTGGGTTCTCCCCTGATATTAGAGGGAAAATCCCTGTATGTGACAACTTCCCAACCCTCCCTTTTGAGGATCTTTGCCAGTACATTTCCGGTGAACAAAATACCATCGCCTGCTGTTCCGGCAATCATCACTGAAATATCAAAAATCATATCTGACTCTTTATATCACTCATAATGAAATTAGCAATATTTATGCCAATTCCCACATACCTTTACTTCTTCAGGTCATTCCTGGAGATTTAAAAATGAGCGGAAAAAAACACCTCATTGACGATGGCTTTACACCGATATTTCGTTGGCATCATGATGAGGGAAGGACTTCCGATTTCCTCACCCCCAGTTTTTTCATTCGACTTTGTAAAGTTGTGGGTTTCAATCCCAAGATAGAGGCTGCCCCCTTTGGCCCATATATGACTCCCTTAGTCTTCTCAAGGACATCCAGGATGTACTGCTTTTCATATTCATGAAGCGGCAAAAATTCTGACCTCGCCTTTGTCTCCGGAGCCTTAACAAAATAAGCCTTGGGGATTTCCAGGTATTCTCCTTTGGAAATAATCAGGCTGTGTTCCAGGATATTCTGCAACTCTCTGACATTTCCTGGCCAGGAGTATTCCTGAAAAAGCTCCATGGCCTCCTCTGGGATCTTGCTCACCTTCTTCCCCAGTTTTCTCCCGTAAATTTCCAGAAAATAGGCGATGAGAAGTGGAATATCCTCTTTCCTTTCCCTGAGAGGTGCTATTTCTATGGGAAAAACATCCAGACGGAAGAACAGATCCTTGCGGAATTTCTTCTCCTTGACTAAAAGCGCCAAGTCTCTGTTTGTGGCTGCGATCAGGCGGACATCGACCTTTATGGTCTTTGAACTGCCCACTCTTTCAAATTCTCCATCTTGAAGAACACGGAGAAGCATGGCCTGGGTTTCGAGCGGCAGGTCCCCAATCTCATCCAGAAAGATGGTAGCTTTATCTCCATACTCGAAGCGACCGATTCTTTTCTGGATCGCCCCAGTAAAAGCACCTTTCTCATGACCAAATAGTTCCGAAGTGATCAATCCTTCCGATAAGGCTGCACAGTTAACCTTGACCAGGATCCTGTCCTTCCTGTGGCTGAGCTCATGGATGTAGCGGGCAACCAATTCCTTCCCTATCCCTGTCTCACCTTTTATAAGAACCGTAGTGTCTGCAGGAGCGACCTGCTGTATAGATCGTTTCACCTGCTGGATAGCGCGACTTCTGCCGATCATCTCTTCGAATGGATACTCTGCTCTGATTTCGTCTTTGAGAACGAGTACCTCCTGATAATATCTGTTTTTCAAGGACTCAGCTCTTGCTTTACTGAACCTCTCTTCTTCTAAGCGTATGCTGTCAGTGATGTCTCGAAACGTCCCTCGATAGCCGATGATCCGCGCCTTCTCGTCTGTAAGAGAGGACAAAGAAAACTCCAGATATTTTTTCTCCTTTCCCAGGGCCAAGAAAAGAGTGTGGTTTCTCATGTGTCCTTGTCGGTCAATCGCTTCTATGAGCTCATCCCATTCCTTTCGTTCAATGTTCAGGTCGCTGATTTTGATTTCATCAGCCAGCAGCTTCTCTGCCGAGGAATAGCCTAAGAGTTTAGCCCCTTGATCATTGATCTGCAGAAAGCTACCTTTTGTATCCACCTCCAGGATTCCGATAGAAGTCGAATGGAATAAATCCATGAGTTTCTGCTTGGAATCATTCAACTCTGTGTAGAGTCGAGCATTCTGAATGGCAATTCCTATCTGTGCTGTGACTTTCTCCAGAAACTGGATTTTTTTAAGAGGAAAAAGATTCTTTTTCTCATCTGAGAGATAGAGCTCTGCTATAACCTTGCCTTTTAGCCTGATGGGAATGATAGCCAAGGAGTGATACCCCTTTTCTGTACAGGCACTCCTTATAGTTCCCTCGGAAATTTTTGGATATTTGGTCTCAATTTCATCCATCAGGCTAGGCAATGAATTGGCAAAAAAAGAGCCATGTTCACTGATAAAGGGAAATGATCTGTCCACCTCCCCACTGGCTACATACCCACAAAGGCAATCCTTCATGGTGATCCAATGTTCAGACTCCAAAAATTCTTTATCCAATCCAGAGTGAGCGTAGAAAGGAATATTCCCTTTGGAATCGATAAGCCTGATGGCAAGGTGATGACAACCTGTAACTTCCTTTAAAATAGAGAGAATTTCGTGAAGAGCCGTTTTCAGGTCTGTAAGCTGGGTGATCTTTTCAGAAACCAGGGAGAAAAATTCAAACCTCTTAGTAGCATCATAGTAGAAGTCATCCACATTTTCTAAATTCGGTTTATTTCCCATAGTTATCTCGTTGTTGATAGAAGTAAGGCTTAGCCCCCTGAAATCTTTATCATAAGTTTTTTTGTGGCCGATCCCTTTAAAGGGAACGGTTGCTGAACCTGGATATATTCTTTAACTCTTTTGACCGTGTCAGAGATTTCTCTTCAAGTTAGAAAAACGCAGTTATAAACCGTCAAGCCGCCTTCTTTGCTCTCTTCTTCTTCATCGGCTTCTCACAACAGACAAAAACATGTTCTTCTGCACATCCACAGACTTTATCTACGATGATTCTGTATCCGCATACGCTGCATTCATAGGCTTGACCCTTTTTAACCCTGGCAGTTTTTTTCTTGGCTGGAGCTTTCTTGGTGGCGTTCTTCTTAGCTTTGGCTGCTGTTTTCTTTGTGGCTTTTTTTGCAGGCATTCAATACCTCCGATATAAAATCACTCAATCGTGTGATTTATATTTTTATCACTTAAGCAACCTCAAGTCAATAATCCCCCTCCAATCCCCATTCCAAGGTAAGCATCTCCAAATCCGTGATGAGTGAAGACATTTCATTCAGTTAGTTAGTGAGACGCCGGTCTCTCTCCATCCGAAGCCCATAGTGGAGGGTGGGAGGGTCTTGGCGAGGATAGAGAGGAACCGACGCAAGCGTAAGCTTATATAACAATCCGTGGTACATGAGGGTTGATTCCCGAGACGATTTCATAATTGATGGTTCCTACCAAAGAGGCCAGATAATCTGCGGATATGACCTCATCTTGATCTCTGCCGATAAGAACAGCTTCCTCCTCCACTCTTGCCTCAGGAATATCTGTGATATCAACCATGATAAAATTCATGGCCACTCTGCCCCTCAAAAGTGCTCGTTCCCCTCTGATCAACACATAGGAAGAATTGGAGAGCCCGCGTCTGTACCCATCCGCATAGCCCACGGGGAGCACAGCAAGAACGGTGTCCCTGTTTGCCCGGTAGGTACATCCATAGCCGATAAAAGATCCCTTGGGAACCCTTTTGATCTGAGCAACTCTTGTCTTCCATGAGAGGACAGGCTTTAAAAGGAGATGACGTTTTTGGAGCAGACTGGAAAGGTATGTTTCTTTCGATGGCCAGAGTCCATACATCCCTATTCCAACCCGAACCAGGTCAAAGTATGTCTCAGGAAAAAGAATGGCCGAAGCCGTGCAGGACATATGCTTAATGGGGATATTCACTCTCTCTTTTCTCAAGGTCTCCAACATGCGGTGGAAATTCTCCAGTTGTCCTTTTGCATAGGAATGATCGGTTGTGTCCTCGATATTGGCAAAATGAGAAGATATCCCCTCAATAACCAATTGAGGATATTCCTGGACCTTCCTCACCAGGGAAAGGAGTTCCTCCTCCCGGATTCCCTGGCGATAAGTTCCTGTCTCTACCTTGAGATGAAGGTAAGCTTTCTTGCGGAGACGGCGAGAAACAGCGGCCAATCCCTCCACAGATTCAAAATTGTAGACGGTGCATTTCAGGTCATGAATGACTACCTCTTCTAAGCCATGGAGAGGAACATAGCCGACAATCAATACCGGACATCGGATTCCCTTTTGACGAAGCAAGAGGCCCTCCTCCAGAGAAGTAACGCCCAGCCAATCCACATCTGCCTGCAATACGATTGTCGAGACTTCCAGAATGCCATGGCCGTAGGCATTCGCTTTAACAACGGCCAGAAGTTTTCTCTCCTTTCCTATAAACTTCCGGAATTGGCTCAGATTATGGATGAGGGCTCGCCGGTCAATCTCGACCCACTGCATAATATTTTTCTTCATGGCTTTGACTCCTTATTTTGAATCTCTATTCCCCATTCCTCCCTCAACCTAGATCTCCATAAACCATACCTCTAAGAAAAAGGGAACAAGGAAATTTGATTATCGAGTTTTCTGAATAGATAATCCCCGAGTGAGGTTACATCTCGGCGTAGACCTTCTCAAGATCAATCCATTCCTTAAGCTCATCCTCTCTAAGGATGGTCTCCTTTCTCTCCATTCCTGTGGACACAATCCCTACCTTTGCTTGGATGAGATCTTCTATGAGCTTGACATAATCTTTGAAGGCCGGAGGAAAAGAGGAAAAATCCTTTATTTTACGGATAGGTTCCTTCCAGCCCTTCACGCTCTTGTAATGAGGAACCACCTCCCTCAAAATCCAGCTCTCGGTGGGAAAATGGCGGATGATGTCTCCTCTGTAATAGTATCCTACACAGACCTTGATCTCCTCGAGTTCATCAAGCACATCCGGCTTGGTTAGAGCAATCCTCCCTATCCCGTTCACCCGGCAGGCGTAAGAGACGGCCACAGCATCAAACCATCCACACCTTCGGGGACGGCCAGTAGTGGCTCCATACTCATTTCCTCTTTCCAGGAGAAGCTTGCCCTTCTTATCAATAATTTCTGTCGGGAAGGGGCCCTCTCCGACTCTCGTGGTGTAGGCCTTGGTCACCCCTAAAACTCCGTGAATTTTATCCGGGCCTACTCCCAGCCCAGTGCATACACCCCCAACAGTAGAATTAGATGAAGTCACATAGGGATAGGTTCCATGGTCGATGTCGAGGAGTGTCCCCTGGGCTCCTTCGAAAAGGATGCATTTTCCTTGCTTGATTTTCTCATCCAGGAGTAAGGATACGTCCTTAATGTATTTTTTCAACTTGGAGGCAAAGCTTCTGTATTCATCAAAAATGGACAGAGAATCAAGGGGATGAATCTTAAAGGAAGCAAAATAAATGTTCTTCTCCTTGACATTATCCTCAATCTTCTCCTTAAGGACCGCTAGATTCAGAAGATCGCCGGCTTTGATTCCCTGCCTGCCCGCCTTGTCTTCATAGCAGGGACCGATTCCCCGCAACGTGGTTCCGATTCTCTTGGCACCTTTTCTCTCTTCGCTCTGCCTCTCCTGTTGGGAATGGTAGGGAAGGATCAGATGAGCGTCCTTGCTGATGACGATATTCTCATCCACCTCCACACCGTATTCCCTCAGTGTTTCAAGCTCTTCCAGAAAAGACTGAGGATGAATAACCACGCCGTTTCCGATGACACAGAGTTTTCCGGGATGGAGAATGCCTGATGGGATGAGATGCAGGATGATCTTTCTGTTGTTGACCATGACGGTGTGTCCTGCATTGTGTCCCCCCTGATAACGGGCGATTATATCGAAAGAAGGGGTCAGGAGGTCGATGATTTTTCCCTTACCCTCATCGCCCCATTGGGTCCCAACGACAAGCAGATTAGCCATAAGAATACTCAATAGATATAATTTGTCTCTTTGAGAGAAGGTCGATCTTTTTGACAGAGAATTTTATCAGAAGCCCCATCCTAAAACAAGGCTAAAAATGCAAGGCCATTTGAACGAATAAGACGTTATTTTTGATTTCTCCTTCTATTTCTCTATTCAGTTCATACTCTACCTTAAAAAGAACATTTGGCGATGCAAAATAAACGAGTCCAATTGTCCACCGACTTTTTTCTTCATCGATTCCCAATCCTCCGCTATCCGTAAATCCTTCGCCGTGATATGGATCACGATAGGTGAGCTTCTGATAGCTTCCGACAGGACGGAGGCCGCTGATATCGAACGAAACCTGGACAAAGTAACCCTCGGCCTTGCCTTTGGAGAATGGGGACGGATTTTCCAAATCGGCCCTGGCGTATTCGGAAAGGATCTGAAATCCTCTGGTTATCCAACTGAGGTCAACTCCTTTAAGGATCAAACCTCTCTCATTTCCCTGGTCATATCTACCACTATAGTAAGAAAAGGCTGCCTCCAGACCGCGACTCAAAAAGATACCTGCCCTCGCTCCTTTTCCTTTGTCTTTGTTGTTGTCGGCAAATTGCTGTCCGTTGTTGAGGTAATTCCCTTCAATCAGGCCGTTCCCTAAATAGGCAGAGTAAAAAATTCCGCTCCATCTCCCCTCGACCAGAACACCGATATCCCTCCAGCTAGAAGGGAAAAGGCTTTCCACATGGAGTGGCGCCTTGATCAGCATGGTTTGGTGGGGTCGGTTGGATAGGTTGTACTGGCCGAAAGGAACGAGATAGAGTCCCAGTTTGATAGAAAAGGACTCTGAAGCCTTCACGTCCAGATAGACTTGTTCGACTTCTAACCTGCTCTCATGACGAAACCTTGCCTCTGAGACAAAACTCAACCTGGGTGTGATATCTCCGGAGTAAAGAAATCCAAAGAGGGCGTTTTGAAAAGTATTGATCGCGAATTCGCTCTTCTCCTGTCCTTTGGCATACTCGAAGGAGAAGTATCCGTGGGTTTCACCTTGAGCCAAAGCGGCAAAAGCAACAAGGAAAAGGATGAAAAGAGCTTTTTTCAATTTTTTATGACCGAAAAATCAAAATCGTCTTCCAAGAGGGAGCGCTTCCATTTTGTGACCTTGATTTTTTGGGTTATGAGTCTGCCGACCTGATCCACACCCTTTTTGGTTCCCATCCAAATTGCACCTATTATGCTTCCTTCTTGAAGAACAACTTTTTTGTAAATTCCTTCTTCTTTCCGTTCCATCCGGATTTGCTCGTAGCCTTCCTCTTCAGGATTGACCAAACCGATAGAGGCCACATCAACACCCACCACTTTAAGGGTATTGGAGGGGACTGTTCCTTGATATTTTTTCTTCTGTCCCATTATGCTGATAGCAGCGATTCGGGCTTGATCGAATGAGGCTGGTATAATTCCCCAGATCTTTCCCTGGTGCTGCACGTTGTCGCCAGCAGCGTATATATCGGAGTGGCTGGTCTGGAGGAAATCATCGACCACGATTCCGCGATCTGTTACCAGGCCTGCCTCTTTGGCCATTTGAATCTCTGGTCTTATTCCAGCGGCCACGATGGCCATCTCAGCCTTGGTCTCTCCGCCTTCTTTAAATTTCAATCCTTTGACACTTCCCTCTCCCACTATCTTCTGAGTGGCTACACCTAGTCGGACCTTGATTCCCATATTTTCGATCTGGGTCTTGAGCAAGGAAGCTGCCTCTTCATCCAGTTGACGGGGAAGCAGCCGGTCGAAAAATTCGACCACCTCCACCTCAGCTTTCCTGTGCTTAATTGCCCGCGCTATCTCCAAACCCAGAAGCCCTCCTCCAATTAAAACCACTTTCCTGTGATCCTCCAGGAATTCCAGAATCTCATAGGCATCATCCAAGGTCCTGAGAGTGAAGACTCCTTTCTTATCTGCGCCTTCAAGAGGAGGAACGAAAGGAAAGGAGCCGGTAGCAAGAAGAAGAGCATCGTATTTTTCTTTTCTCTTTCCTTCGATTTCTACTTCTTTAGATTGAGGAAAAATTTTGGTCACCGGGGTTTCCAGATGAACCCGTATCCTTTGTGATCCATACCATTCCTTGGAGAAGGCAAACACCCGTTCAAGGGGAATGTTCCCTGCCAAAAACTCGATAAGGTTCGGCCGGGGATAGTAATGATATCTTTCCAAAGCAAAGACATCGATTTCAACATCTCTAGACAATTCCCTTATGGTCTTGGCCGAGATCACTCCGGCAAGTCCGTTCCCAACAGCAATGACTCTCATTTGCGAGAAGACTTCCTTTCCGATCAAGCCATCTTTTGAAAAAATTCCTTACCCACTCCGCATTGAGGACAGACCCAATCATCGGGCAATTCTTCAAATGAGGTGCCGGGGCTTATTCCGTTTTCAGGATCACCTTTTTCTGGATCATAAATATACCCGCAAGCGGTGCATTCCCATTTTCCCATCTTTTCACTCCTTTTTTATTTAAACGAAGGAAGGTCTATGATCATAGGAAAGCCTTCCAAGGGAAGGGCTCATCCTTAAGTCTACTCTCAGTATCCTTCCAGGACATGCTTCTCGTACTCTTCTTCCAATCTCAACTTGTGAGACTTTTCTTGCTGGACGAGAAAATCAAATAGCTTTTTTAGCTCTTCTATCTTGGCCTTCTTCCCCAGACTTGTGTAGAGATCGATGGCATTCTGCTCCTTCTTAGCAGCCAAGATAAGTAGATCTTGAAAATTCATGTCCTCGCTTGGCTTTTCCTCCTGCAGCGGATCGCTGATTTTCATATCCTCCACTTCTTTTATCTCTAAGGACTCGACCTTTTCCCTGGAGATATTCTGGAGAAGCCTTTTGTGTTCTTTTTCCTCAGCCTGAAGTTCGGAGAGCAACTTACGAAGACCCGGGGTTTCAGCTATTTTCATCATCTTTCCATAAGCCTTATAGGCTTCTTCTTCTCTTTTGATGGCGAAATCGACGATTTCTTGAAAAGTGGATAATTCCATCCTTTCTTCCTCTCAGATAAGCTGACCTTTACTCTTCTTCTTTGAGATTCATGGGTTGGTCACAGCAGACTAATGTACCCACTCCGGATTTGATTACCCTGACTTTCTGACCACACAATGCACAGATATAAGTCTTTCCTTGTTCAGCCATGATTAAGTTCCTCCTTTCAATGAGGAAATTTTATGTTCGTTCCATAAATTGCAATCGAAAATGAATCCTCATTATAATGAAACCATACCAATGTTGCAATGAAAGAGATGGGGGGAAAAGTGTTTGTTAGCTTCAAGGGCGTTTTTCCTTGAATATTTGACAGTTCGGACAGAAAAAGCTGCTTCTTGCGTTGAGGCGGAGCCGCTCGATCTTTTCCCCGCACCTTGAACAAGGCAAATCCTCTCTGCCGTATGCCTGATGAAGATTCTGGAATGTTCCCAGCCTTCCTTCATCGTCTCTAAAGTCTTGTATGGAGGACCCCTTTTTTTCTATAGCTTTCTGAAGGACCTCCCGCATAGCCTTCCATAACCTTTCTTTGTCCTTTTTTTTGAGAAGAGAGGCCGAAGTCAAAGGATGAATCCTGGCTTCAAAGAGGATTTCATCAGCATAGATGTTTCCGATTCCAGCTATAAAATTCTGATCGAGGAGCAAGCTTTTTATCCTTGCCTTTCTCTTCTTGAGAATTTCTTCGAAACGCGAGTAACCAATCTCTAGAGGTTCTGGCCCAAGATTTCGGATCTCCTCTGATAGATGAATATCAGAACTAGGAACACAGGAGACGAAACCAAATTTCCTGACATCCCGAAACCTCAACTCTTTCTCTTGCCCTTTAAACACAAGCAGAAAATGAACATGCTTGTCATAAGGAACTTTTCTTGGACAAAAAAGCAGACTTCCTGTCATTTTCAGATGAAAAAGAAGGCAGAGATTATCTTCAAACTCGATGAGGATCATCTTACCGCGACGGCGCACCCCTGTAACCGATTTTCCTCTGAGCTTTCTCAAGAGAAACACATTTCCCGTCCTGAGGATGGTGGGCAGAAATATTTTAAAAGATTCCACTCTCAATCCTTTGATTTTGGGAGAAAGGCCGCGGACAATTGTCTCCACCTCAGGAAGCTCAGGCATATCCCCATTTTACTCAATCGACCTTTAGAAAGTAAATGAGGCAAGTATTTCCATTTGCACGACGATTCTAGGGACAGTCAGGCAAGCTGAATCGTCAGCCCGCGAATTTTCCCCAGCGAGGAAAATTCGCTTATTCCTCGGCTCGCTCTCCTCTTCGAGGAACCATGCCCGCTCGCCTGTGGATGACTTCCTCATAAGCTTGCCTGACTGTTGAGAGGCTGTCGATGATTATTTTCGCATTTCCATTTCCGTGATAAGTGAAGATATTTCATCCAGGTATGCAGCGAGGCGGCGGTTCGCGTTTATATTTAGCCTTGATTTGTAAACTCTATTCTTTTATTATGTTTCTTCAACAAAAAATGAAGTCAAAATCAATTATCTGCTTCCTGCTCGGCTGGCTCATTCCCGGACTCGGCCACCTGTCTCTGAAAAAATTCTGGCGAGCAGGTATCTTTTTTGTCTCCATCTCGGCCATGACTGCCCTAGGTCTTATCATGGGTGGAAAAATCTATTCCTTCCAGACGGAAAATCCCCTTACTATTCTGGCCTTCTTTTCGGACATCGGAAATGGCCTTCTGTATATTCTCTCCAAGGTTCTCAGCTTAGGAATGGGAGAATTGAAAAAATCCACCTTTGAGTTCGGCACAGCATATCTCGCGGGAGCAGGACTTTTAAATTACTTGATAGCTCTTGATGCATTCGACATCGCGGCAGGGAAAAAGAAATGATCTTAAAAAGCCACCTTCTCTCCATGATCATCTACGCTTTTTTCGTCTGCGTTGTCCTGGCACTCATCCGAAGAGAAAAAAGGGGAAATCAAATAAAGTATGCCCTTTCCCTCTTTCTGTTCATGGTCGCAGGAGCTTTGCTCTTTGGCTGGTTTATGTATTTGTTTGTACTTTAACCAAACATCTCATCTTAAGATTTTCCAATACCAAAATTGATATGATATAATCCTTGCGAAACAGATGGTTCCTCAGGCACATAAGCCTGTATCCACCTGCTGATAATGATAGAGTTATTCCATATCTGGAAGCAATACCAAAAACCCCATTGGGCCTTGTCTGATATCACCCTTCATGTGGAAGAAGGAGACTTCTATTTTGTCACCGGGCCCAGCGGTTCCGGCAAAACTACGCTTCTCAAGGTCATCTACAGGGAACTCTTCCCTACCCATGGTCATATCCTCATCCAGGAAAGGAATATCCTCCGCATCCCCGACTACAAAATTTACGAACTCAGAAGAACCATGGGGATTGTCTTTCAAGACTTTCGCCTTCTTTTCCACAAAAGAGTCTTCGAGAATGTTTCCATCGTTCTCCAGGTTCTGGGCCTGGCGAGAAAGGAAATTCGGCGGAGAGTGTTCGACGCCCTGAGAATGGTCAGCCTCCACCATAAGATGTGGGATTTCCCTTCTCATCTATCTTACGGGGAACAGCAAAGACTGGCCATTGCCAGGGCTATCGTCAACAACCCGAAAATCATCTTGGCCGATGAGCCGACCGGCAACCTCGATCCAGAGCTGGCCTTCGAAATCATGGAGCTGTTCAGTCAGATCAACAGGCGAGGAGCCACAGTGATCATCGGAACCCACGACCGGGACCTCATCCGTCATTTTGGCAATAAAATCTTGTTTCTGTATAAAGGAAAACTGATTCGAAAGGAAACACTCTGAAAACTCAGAAAATTAAATATTTCCTCAAAGAAACCGCCAACAACCTCTGGCAGTTCAGGGGGAGGAACATTTTTTCTGTCACCATCATCTGTCTGTCCTTCCTTATCCTGGGCATTTTCCTCTCCCTTTCCAACAATCTGCAATATAGTGCTCAGAGGCTCTCCAAGGACATGGCCGTTGTCCTCTATCTTGAAAAGCCCTTCTCGACAGAAGTTGCTGAGCAAGTCGAACAGAAATTAAGAAATTCTTCTCAGGTAACAAAAATCCAACTTGTTAACTCTGAACAGGCTTTAGTCAGATTTCAGGAAAATTTTCCAGAACTTCAAGGCATCGTCGAAAATTTAAGAATAAACCCTTTTCCCGCCTCCTTTGAAATCTCGATCAAAAAAGATCTTTCTGCCCAAGAGATTCAGACCTTCCTTCGGGAAATGAGGAACCTTAAAGGAGTAGAAGATGTCCAGTTCAACCGAGAATGGGTGGAAAAAATACAATCTGTCAGCCGGTTAGTAAAAGCCGTGGGAACCTTTCTAGGCGGGATACTTATTCTGGCCTCCTTCTTTATCATTTCTAACGTGATCAAGTTGAACGTCTTCGCTCGAAAGGGGGAGATAGAAATCATGCGGCTGGTGGGAGCCACCAACACTTTCATCCGGATCCCTTTTCTCCTGGAGGGGATTACTCTGGGCATACTCGGTGGCCTGGCCTCGCTTCTGCTTCTTTTCGTGCTGATCAAATCCTTTCCTCTTTATCTGGGGGGTTCCATGGGTGTGCTGCAGGAAATCGTGGCCTTTCGCTATCTTACCCTGACACAAAGTCTGTTTCTGATTATCGGAGGAGCTGGTATCGGCTGCTTAGGGAGCTTTAGCTCCCTTGCTCGCTTCCTGAAAGTCTAAGATTTCACTCTGATCTTTCAAGGAGCAAAACCGTTATCCAGTCTGGTCAAAAATACGGCTTGCTGTGATATGAGCCTTTCTTAAAGGCTCCGGTATTCTGTATCTTGAACATATCAGAACAATTCTCATCGATTCCATAAGGTCAATCCTGTGACCGGGAGAGACAAAGACCGGCTTTATCCCATTCCTTGTCCTTAGACAAAGGCCCACTCTTTCTTTTTTTTCATTCCTGATAGAAGTGTACTGCCCTCTCTCTTTCCCCGGCAGAGCAAAGGGATATACAGGGCTTTTAGCACACCCAATGGTACAGATATCCCTGACTACTCCCACAAAGGAGGCTAATCCCATTTTTCTGGGATGAGCGATTCCATTTCCATCCACCAGAGTCACGTCAGGCTTTGTTTTTAGCTTGCGGAAAGCCTCAAAAAATGATGGCGCCTCTCGAAAGGCCAGATAACCGGAAACATAGGGGAATTTCACTTTCCGTATGACCTGGACTGTCTCCAGTATTTTAAAATCAAGAAAGCTTAAAACCACAACAGATGCGCCAATCAGCTTATTCCCCTTATCGTAGCTGAAATCTGCACCAGCCACTGTCTCCAGTGTCGTTTCTTCCCATTTTAATCTCAATCGACGAGAAAGCTTCAGTTGGATCTCTGCGGCCTTCTTCAGATTCATCTTGTTTCTTTCATCCTGAAAAAAGTTTATTAGGTTTACCAACCAAGGTCAATGGGAAAGATGTCGGAAATAGAGATACATCCGGGATAGATTGACATAAAAACCTTGGTGTCTTAAAATTCCATAAAAATGGCATCCCTCGGACAAGAACTCAGAAGAGAGAGAGAACTCAGAGGAATTTCTCTGCAAGAAATCTCCGATTCAACAAAAATTAGCCTCAGATATCTAAGGGCCATGGAGGAGGACCATCTGGATGTTTTGCCTGGCCAATTTTTCACCAAGAGTATCATCCGGGCCTATGCCCAATATTGTGGTTTAGAAGAAGAGGCCGTACTCAACAAATACCACGAAGAAACTCAGCTTAAACAACAGATCCTCAAAGAAGAAAAGAAAAAAAGAAAAACAGGCAAAGCTTTTACACTGGATTTAAAGAGAATATTCCCTTACGGGCTCACCTTGATCCTTCTGTCGATAGTTATCCTCTCAATTCTTTATCTTTTTCCCACCAGGGAAAAAACAAATTTACTCGATTTCACGGATATCCCGGAGACCTTATTCGCAAAAGACCAGATTCCCCCTCCTCTTGACGCTTTTCCTACGCAATTCTTCCCAGAGGAAAGAATATTCTTTACTATCAACTTCGTGGAAAAGACTTGGCTTCAACTCTATGTAGACGGCCGTTTAACCATAAATGGGCTGAAATACCCAGGAGATAAAGAAAAGGTCAAGGCTTTCCGTGAAATTGTTCTTCATTTAGGGAATGCAGGAGGCGTGACCTACAGCTTGAACAATGAGCTGGGAAAGCCCTTTGGTTCTTCTGGAGCCGTGGTGAAAAACATAAAAATTACTGCCGAAAATCTCCAGGAATATCTTGCCCAAGAACAAAGAGATAAAAATCCGGGGGAAAGCTCAATTCCGTAGAAAATGGAAAAGACAAAGAAAAAGGGCTCTCGCGTTGTCGGGACGATTATCATTCTTCTCATCATCCTCTTTTTTGCCATAGAATTCTTTATCCGTGAATCCCAAGAGTTTTCACCGACGGCTTTTACTAACATTCTTCTCTCCGCCCTGCAGATCATCGTTCTGCTCCTCTTTCTCATCCTCCTTTCTGTTTTGAGCAGAAACCTGATCAAACTTTATCTAGAGAGAAAGAGAAAGGTCATCGGAGCCCGCTTCAAGACAAAGCTACTCCTTTTTTTCACCGCTCTTTCTCTTATCCCTACCCTCCTTCTCTTCCTTTTCGCCAGTGATCTGATCAGCCGTAATATTGAAAATTGGTTAAAGACACCCATAGACAAAATATTGGACGACACCAAGACTCTAGCCGACGGTTTTTACCTGAACAACGAAGAGATCACCTTTCATTATGCACAACAACTGAGCAGAGCTATCAAGAGTCAAAATCTCATCGACCCCAACCGCAGGCTCCCCTTGATGGAATTCATAAAAGAAAAACTCACTGAATACAAGCTGGATGAGATCGGGATTTACCTGGAAGACGAAGAATTGTTTGCCTATTTAAACGCCAACCTCCCACTCCGATACTATCGCGACCTTGAAATCAACGTTATCAAAAGAGCTCACTTAGGAGAAGCTTTCCGCAGCATTGAGCCCATGGGAAACGGAGAGATGATCCGCCGCGGCCTTTCTTTTAATATTCCTGATATGGGCAATGTGCTGGTGGTAGCGGGCAAATTTCTTCCTCAAAACTACACCCAAAGAATTAACAACATCAGCGCCTATGTCCAGAGGTATCACCAGCTAAAAATCCAAAAGAATCCCTTAAAAACCTTTTACCTGATCACTCTTATTTTTATCACCCTGCTTATCATCTTTGCCGCAAGCTGGATCGGCTTCCACCTCGCTAAGAGCATAACCGTTCCCATCGAAAAACTTGCCCAGGCAACCAAAGAAGTCTCTAGAGGTAATCTCGAAGTGAGAGTGGAAGATCCCGCCTCGGATGAGTTGGGAATTCTTATTGATTCCTTTAACCAAATGATCTCCGACATCAAAGAGCACCAGCAAAACATAGCCCAAAAAACCACAGAGTTGGAAGATCGAAAAAAGTATATAGAAGACATTCTGAACAACATCTCCACAGGAGTGATCACCTTGGATGCGGAAGGGATTATCTCAACCATCAATCCTTCAGCAAGGGAAATGCTGGGCTTGCAAGAGAAAAACATCATAGGGAAAAGCTACAAGGATGTTCTTGAGCAAAGTAAATACAGGGAGATGGTGGATCATATATCCCGAGGCCTGACAAAGAAATACAAATTATCCGAAAGAGAAATAAACATTAGCGTAGACGGGCAAAGCCAAATCCTGGCCCTCACCCTTTCTCCTTTGATACAACCCAACAAAAAATTCTCAGGAATGATCATCGTTCTCGACAATCTGACCCAATTGATTAAGGCCCAGAAGATTGCGGCCTGGAAAGAGGTCGCCCAGCGAGTGGCTCATGAGATCAAAAATCCTCTCACACCCATTCAGCTCTCGGCGGAAAGGATCATTAAAAATCTAAGGGGAAAGGAGAAGAAATACGAGACCATCAACGAAGGGGCCAAGACCATTGTTGAAGAAGCCAACACCATAAAAAGCCTGGTGGATGAATTCTCCAATTTTGCTCGCATGCCAAACATCCAGCTTCAATCGTCGAATCTTCATGAAATCCTGGAACAGACAGTGATACTCTTCAAAGGCATCTTCACCAAGGTCGTTTTTGATGTCTCTCTTTCTCCCGATATCCCCTCCTCCATTCAGATTGATCCGGAACAGATGAGGAGGGCCTTCATCAATCTGCTGGACAATGCGGTTGAGGCCATGGACAAAAAAGGAAAAATAAAAATCAAGACTTCCTTTGACAAAGCCAATCAGAGAGTGGGGATAGAAATTTCTGATTCGGGCCCGGGTATTTCGATCACAGAAAAGGATAAACTCTTTCTTCCTCACTTCTCCACCAAAAAGAAAGGAACTGGCCTGGGCCTTGCGATCGTCAATCAAGTCATCAGCGAACATGGCGGCACCATCGAGGCTGAGAATTTGCGACCCCACGGAGCTAGATTCGTCATTCAAATTCCAGCATGAACGAGAAGGTTTTGATCATCGACGATGAGGCCGGCATCCGCTCTTCCTTGAGGGGCATTCTCGAGGATGAAGGCTTCATGGTCAAAGCAACTGACACAGGAGAGGAAGCTCTGCATCTCCTCAGAGGAGAGAATTTTGACCTCATCCTCCTCGACATATGGCTTCCCCAGATGAGCGGGATTGAGGTGTTGAAAAAAATCAAACACAGCGAAGAAAATACGCAAGTGGTGATGATTACAGGTCACGGTTCTGTAGAGACGGCTGTCGAAGCCACCAAACTGGGAGCCTACGATTTTTTAGAAAAACCTCTCTCCCTGGAGAAAGTTGTTTTAACTGTCAAGAATGCCTTGAGTCAGAAACGGCTAGAAGAGGAAAACATCCAGCTCAGGGAGAGGATCAAAACAAAGTATCTTCTTCACGGAAAGAGTGCCGCCATACAAGAGTTGAAAAACAAGATAAGCATGGCTGCTCCCACCAATGGCCGTGTTCTTATCTACGGAGAAAACGGGACAGGAAAAGAGCACATCGCCCGGTTGATTCATGAACAGAGTCCCCGAAAGAACAGAAAATTTATTCAGATCAATTTAGGAGCCATTCCCGAGGACCTGGCCGAATACGAACTCTTCGGTTATACCAAAGGAAGTTCCGCTCTTACCAACAAAGACAAGAAAGGAAAACTTCTCTTGGCAAACGGGGGAACACTCTTCCTGGATGAAATCGGCGATATGAACCTCGGCACTCAGGCCAAGCTGGTCAGGGTTATTGAAGAACAAAAATACGAGCCCTTTGGGTCAGGCGACTCGGTCTTCATCGATATCCGAATCATCGCAGCCACCAACAGAAACCTGAGAGAACTCATCTCCCAGGAAAAATTCAGGGTGGACTTGTTCTATAAACTCAACATTATTCCCATGGTGGTCCCCCCTATTAGAGAAAGAAAAGAGGATATTCCTCTACTCATCAAGTATTTTCTCAGCTATTTCTCTAAAGAATACGGAAAAAAACAAAAAACAATGTCCAAAGAAGCCATGGACGCTTTTCTCAACTACTCCTGGCCCGGAAATGTGAGTGAACTCATCAATGTCATCGAAAGATTTGTGATCATGGTACAGGAGGAAGAAATCAAGGCCTCTCATCTCTCTCTTCTGGTCGAACCAAGAGAGTTTCAGTATGCTGCCGGGGCCAATCAAAACCAACCTCTCCAACGGGCCAAGGAACATTTCGAGAAGGAATACATCCATAGAGTGTTGATCAAGCATCGCTGGGATCTCTCCCAGGCTGCTGCGGACCTTGAGATCGATGAGGAACAACTCAACGAGAAGATAAAAAGTCTTGGCATAACCTTCCTGGGATAAAGGTTCACCCGGAAGCACCTCGCAAAAGATAGATTTCATCTTTTTTCGCTGTTATAATAGGGAAAATTTTGGACAAAGGGATGCTATGGAAACTCAAATCACAGAAGTGATCACGGCTGTTAGGGATTTTATTTGGGGCCTTCCTTTGATCATTCTTTTGGTCGGGACAGGGATACTCCTGACCATTCTGCTGAGGGGCCTTCAAATCAGAGGTCTTATTTATTCCCTCTATCTTGCTTTGATAAAAAGAAAAGAGGATGACCAAGAAGCGGGCGACATCTCCCATTTCCAGGCATTGATGACCGCTTTGGCGGCCACAGTGGGCACGGGAAACATCGCGGGTGTGGCCACAGCCATCGCCACTGGCGGACCCGGCGCACTCTTCTGGATGTGGATCACAGGAATCTTCGGTATGGCCACCAAGTATTCTGAGGCAGTTCTAGCCATCAAATACAGAGAAGTCGATAAGTTTGGAACCATGAGCGGCGGCCCTATGTACTATATATCCAAAGGATTGGGATGGAAATGGCTGGGCGTGCTTTTTGCCATCTTTGCCTCTATTGCTGCCTTCGGGATAGGGAATATGGTTCAATCCAACTCCGTAGCCGACGCTGTCAATACCTCCTTCGGGATTCCCAACTGGACAACGGGCATCATCCTGGCCATCCTCACAGCCATGGTCACCCTCGGCGGGATCAAGAGCATTGCCCGGGTGACCCAGTATCTTGTGCCCTTCATGATCATCGTCTACTTCACAGGATCCCTGGTCATTATTCTTCTCAAAGCTTCGGCTGTCCCTCAGGTTTTCGTCTTGATCATCAAATCAGCCTTCACACCCACTGCAGCCATTGGCGGTTTTCTGGGAGCCACAGTGATGCTGACCATGAGGACAGGCGTGGCCAGAGGCGTTTTCTCCAACGAGTCTGGCTTGGGCTCGGCACCTATAGCGGCTGCCGCAGCCAAAACGCCCAATCCTGTCAAACAAGCCCTTGTTTCTATGACTCAAACCTTTATCGACACTCTTGTGGTCTGCACCATGACCGGTCTGGTCCTCATCCTCAGCGGCCTTTGGGATTCGGGCCGAACAGGAGCAGAGCTCACTGCCCTGGCTTTCGACCGTTTGCTGCCTGGAGGTTGGGGTGAACTCATCGTTACCCTCGGTCTTGTTTTCTTTGCTTATTCCACCATCCTCGGCTGGTGTTATTATGGAGAAAAGTCAATCGAGTACCTGTTTAAGGAGCGTGCAGTCAAGGCCTACCGGATTGTCTTTGTGATTTTTGTGGCCGTAGGCACTTTTCTCAAGCTAGAGACGGTGTGGACCCTGGCCGACCTTATGAACGGGTTAATGGCTTTTCCTAACCTGATCGGACTACTCGGCCTGAGCTCTGTTATCGTAGCGGAAACAAATAGATATTTTTATAAAAAACGTTAAGAGAGTAAAACCGTCCCCTTTTCTGAATTTACAGATATCCCCTTTTGTGTTATGTTGAAGGGCGAAAATCCAGAGGATCAAAATGAAGTTGGGATCGCTGAGAATCGCCACCAGATCGGCCCGCAAGTTTATCAACATGGGTGCACTGACCCGTCTGTGGAATCTGATCAAAAAATTCCATGCTGTGGACACCGCCTCCCTCATGGAGCATCTCGTATTCAGAGAACGCCTGATTCTCTTCAACACCCTGAATGAAAATGAAAAGGAAAAAGCGGCAGAGGTCTTGAGTGAGCTGGATCCTGAGGATGCGGCTGATATCTTAAAGGAGCTTCCCTTAGACCAAATTTCTAACCTTTTTCATATGGTTCCTCCCGATGATGTTGCTCCCATCCTGGATCTTTTGCCTGAGAAGCTGAAAGAATCGGTACTCGCCTCCATGGAGAAGGAGCCTTCCGAAGAAGTCAAAGGTCTTCTTCACTATGAAGAAGAGACAGCCGGAAGGATCATGTCTCCTGACTTCTATGCCCTCAATCAGAACACAAACGTCTCAGATGCAATTACCGCCATGCAGCTTGAAGGAGACGTGGAATCAGCATTTTATCTTTACGCTGTCGATGATGAGGGCCGTCTGGAAGGAGTTGTTTCCTTAAGAAAGCTTCTATTCGCCCGGCCTAACACTCCTCTCAAAGACATCATGACCAGAGAGGTGATCAGCGTTCGTACCGATACCGACCAAGAGGATGTAGCCAGGAATGTGGCCGATTATAACCTTGTGGCCATCCCGGTCGTGGACCAGGAAACCAAACTACTGGGAGTGGTCACCGTCGATGATGTCATCGACGTCATAGACCAGGAGGCCACCGAGGATATCTACAAGATGGTCTCTCTAGATACCAGCGCCAGGATCCAAGACAGTCCTTTCGCTTCCATAAAAAAAAGAATTCCCTTCCTCATGCTCGGTGTTCTCACCGCATCCCTTGCTCCTTTTGTGGTCAATCATTTCAAGGGATCCATCCAGCAATTTGTCACCCTTGCTGTCTTCATGCCTCTGGTTATGGCCTTAGGAGGGATCGCAGGCAACCAGACCATCGCCATAATAGTCAGGGAAATCGCCATAGGACAGGCCGGTTGGATGACTGTTCGAAAGACGCTGCTGAAAGAACTTCTAGTGGGTATTGGAAACGGGATCATCCTGGGAGTGTTTATTGCCTTGGTCTCAAACTTTATCATCGGGAATCCTATGATGGGCCTGATTCTGGGCCTGGCCATCATCATCAACCTCTTCATTGCTGCCTTGCTCGGCACCCTTATTCCTCTCTCCCTGAAACTCATCCATCTCGATCCTGCCCTGGGCTCTGTTAACCTTCTCACCATGTGCACAGATACCATCGGCATTCTGGCCTTTCTCGGCCTGGGAACACTTCTCCTCAAATATCTTACATAACCCTCAAATGCCCCTCGAACAATCCGAAGCCTTTATCCTTAGAACCTTTAACATCGGAGAGCAGGACAAGATTGTGGTCTTCTTCTCTAAAGAAAAAGGGATCATGAAGGGCACTGCCAAGGGCGCTCGGAAGTTTGGCAACCGCTTCGGAAGCAGCCTGGAGCCCCTGTCATGGGTTAGAGTTTTTTATTATGAGAAGGAAAAGAAAGATCTGGTTACAGTGAGCAATTGCGACATCATCGAGAGCTTCTTCGAACTGCAAGAAGACCTCAAGGTAAATTTCACCCTCTGTTATTTTGCCGAGCTCATCGAAGAATTCTCTCCCATTCAGGCAAAGGAAGATATCCTTTTTCGTCTGCTTGCCTCTATGCTTCAGGCTCTAAAAAGCAGAGGAGACATTGATTTTCTCACCGCTTATTTTGAAGCCTGGATTCTCAAAATCAACGGATTTCTTCCGGATTTGAAAAGCTGCATAAAATGTCACAAAGACATAACGGATTTTGGATGGCTCTCTCCAAAAAAGGATGGGATCTACTGTGACCAATGTGCTTCATACAAAAAAGAAAAGAGTCTGCCTGCGATGGCGAATTTTCTGCAATGGGCCAAAAAAAATCCCCCAATCAAGGAAAAAAAGCCACCGATTTCCCAAGAAGAGATCAAAGGAATCAGAAAAACACTGGAAGACATCATCGTCTTTCATCTGGAGAGAGAACCCAAGAGCCTGGCATATTTGAAATAATTTATTAGTAGAAACATCTGAGCCTGTTCTTTAAATAGGATTATGCAGGGACAGATTCCCGAACGGTTCGGTAGAGGTCTTTTCATGTTGATTTTTTAACAAAAAGGAATAAACTAATACTCTTCGAAGCCTATTGAAACAGAAGGAGGAAAAATGAATCAATGCAAAATATGCGGCAAAGACATCGACACCAAGGCGCCTCATTATATCATCTATTTCAATAAAGAAGCCGAAGAAAACGGCCAGAAAAAAACCCTCCAATCCGAGCAAGGGGCCTTAATCTGTGCAGAATGCGGCGGTGAGGGAATGCCCTCTGTGCTCTGGAATCTGAAACTCATCCATGATACAGACACCGAACTCAATCAGAAAATACAATCCCTGCTCAAATCCGTGGACATGATCAAGTTAATGGCGGACTACGGAATCTCATTAGAGAAATTCGGCGTGAAAAACGAATATCTGGCGAAATGCCCCTTTCACGATCAAGAATCCTCCTTCCTGGTCGATGGTAAGAGAAAAGAATATTTCTGTTTCTGTGAAGGATTAGAGGGAGATGCTATAAGCTTTGTCATCAACTATGACAGGGATATCAATCATAAGCACACTACATTAAAGCAAGCAGTCGATTATCTGATGGAAAAGTTTCCAGCCGAGTAAAATTCTCAGTAATCCTTCCACTCCTAACCATTTTCTAACTCTTAAAGGATGAGAAAGAGCTCATTCATCGACGATCACGCCTCTTAACACTACCCTTGGCGACTAAAAAAACTGCCGTCCAAATGTGCACATAAATTGTGCAATCTCCCACAAGAATAAATAAATGAATTTGATAAATAAGAATTCTCCCCTTTTTCAACAAGCTTTTTCACAGAAAATGTGCAAAAGAGGGATTCACACATAATTGACTCCTTCTTTCATCTGTGATATCAATTTCAGGACGTCAGCAGGTAAAAAATAAGAAAAATTGGCTATGAGTTCATTAGGCCAGTCACTATCTTTGGCCGGACGGGGCTTAATCAATTACATCACTAAAAGGCCATTCTGTGTTTCCTTCGAAATCACCCATCGTTGTAATGCCCGTTGCAAACACTGCAACCGAGGAGGTCCGGTAGATGAAGAATGGGCTTCACCTCAAAGATTCGGCCAGATTACGAGAGAGATAAAACCCTTGGTAGCCCAATTATCTGGGGGAGAACCCTTGCTCAGAAAGGATTTAGAACAAATCATCAACGCGATAAGAAATCCCAGAGGGATTCCTTATATAATTGTGATCACAAATGGAATTCTCCTGACAAAAGAGAAATATTTTAGGCTTAAGGAAGCTGGAGTGGATGAATTTTCCATCTCTTTATACTATCCTGATGAGCGACATGACGAATTCCATCGTGTCCCAGGCCTTTTTAGTCGCATAAAAGAATTAGTCAAAGAACTATCTTCAGAAGATAAGAAAGCAATAGCTCTCTGTTGTGTAATCCAGAGCGATAATTTCAGGGACCTTATTCGAATGGCTTATTTGGCTAAGGAATGGAATGTCAAGATAAACTTTAGCGCTTATAACACATTGAGAACCAATGATAAAAGTTACATGCTATCAAAAGATGAAATGGAAGAATTCAAAGAAATAATCAAAAAGCTGCTCGATTTCAAAAGAAGACACAAAACCATCTATACATCAAGTTACGTGTTTAAGAGGACGTTCGAATTTTTCGAGAAAGGCTCTATCCCTGATTGCCGCACCGGTGAACGGTTTTTCAACGTAAATCCTGACGGCACATTCTCTCCTTGCGGCCTGATCATAAAAGATTATCATTCTCAAATGTCAAGAGGCGTATAGTTTTACGCAGTGAATTGGCGTATACATTTACGCACTCTACAGGTCTTTGATTGAGATTCATTGCTTAGTTTTTCTCCTTGTGCAGACCCT
>Ga0315551_10000104_pt1 | contig 65847 bp, 48 predicted proteins | sample SalMarSW160290MG_FD_203678 | JGI IMG/M metagenome (GOLD analysis project Ga0315551, IMG submission 203678) | Salt marsh sediment microbial communities from the Plum Island Ecosystem LTER, Massachusetts, United States - Salt Marsh Sediment SW1602-90 ...
TTAACAGAAAATAACAGATTAAAACATTGTAAGATATCAATGGCTTTCTTCATTGCTGAAGGAAGCTTTTTTTTATCTTTGTGATTCACAAAACAAATAACATTATATTAAATGGGCTTGTTTGGATATACCGCAAAAGAAAAGAAGGAGAACCTCGATAAAGGCCTTGAGAAAACCAAGGAGAATCTTTTTAACAGACTGTCAAGAGCCATTGCCGGTAAATCCAAAGTTGATAGCGATGTTCTTGATAACCTTGAGGAGGTACTGGTATCTTCTGATGTGGGAGTTGATACAACTCTCAGGATCATTGAAAGGATAGAAACCAGGGTTGCCAGAGACAAATATCTTAATTCCAGCGAATTAAATCTAATTCTGAAGGAAGAGATCATTTCTCTCCTGGAACAAAACAACACCGATTCCGCAGCTGATTTTACCTCGCCGCTCAACTCTGTTCCCCACGTAATTATGGTTGTGGGAGTAAATGGTTCGGGCAAAACAACTACCATAGCAAAACTGGCCTATCAATACAAAAATGCAGGAAAAAAGGTATTGCTGGGAGCTGCCGACACATTCAGGGCAGCTGCAATTGATCAGCTTCAGATCTGGGCTGAAAGAGCCGGAGTACCGGTTGTAAAACAGAAGATGGGATCAGATCCGGCATCTGTGGCTTATGACTCAGTGAAATCTGCAATAGCAGGACTATATGACGTGGTCATAATCGATACGGCAGGCAGACTCCATAATAAGATAAATCTCATGTCCGAATTATCAAAGATCAAACGTGTCATAGAAAAAGTCCTTCCTGATGCACCACATGAGGTCCTGCTGGTCCTCGACGGTTCAACAGGGCAAAATGCCTTTGAACAGGCAAAACAATTCACAGCTTCAACCAGTGTAACATCGCTGGCAATTACAAAACTGGATGGTACAGCAAAAGGAGGTGTGGTAATCGGAATTTCCGATCAATTCAAAATCCCGGTGAAATATATAGGTGTTGGCGAAAAACTTGATGACATTCTCATATTTAACCGCTTTGAATTTGTCGATTCACTTTTCTCCTCATAATACCGAACATCTTCAGGAATCTTTACCGGTTTTCTCTTCATGAAGAATAAAAAAATCAATATAATAACTCTTGGTTGTTCGAAGAATATCGTTGATTCTGAGGTACTTCTGAAACAAATTCATGCCGGAGGCTTCAGCATAGTAAACGATCAGGAAAATGTTAGGTCGGGAACTGTGATAATTAATACCTGTGGATTTATTAATGATGCAAAAGAAGAAAGTATAGATACTATATTGCGATTCGTGAAGGCAAAACAAGCTAACAGAATCTCCAGTCTTTATGTTATTGGCTGTCTTTCCGAGAGATATAAAGATGAGCTGCGAGCCGAAATACCTGAGGTCGACAGGTATTTTGGTGTTAACAGTATGAAAGAGATACTAGGAGAACTTGGAATGAGTCTGAGAGAAGAGATGCTTTCCGACAGGATACTCACTGGACCTCCGCATTATGCATATCTTAAAATATCTGAAGGTTGCGATAGAAGTTGTGCTTTTTGTGCAATACCGGCAATACGCGGAAAATACGTTTCCCGTCCTGTTGAAGAAATCATTGAAGAAGCTCTGATCCTTTCCCGTAAAGGAGTCCGTGAACTTATACTTATAGCCCAGGACTCAAGCTATTATGGTCTTGACCTTTACAGGGAACAGAAGCTGCCCGGGCTTGTGCATGAACTGCTTAATATTGAGTTATTTGAATGGATCAGACTTCATTACCTCTATCCTGCAAATTTTCCGGTGGATATGATACCACTGATAAGGGATAATCCCGCCCTCTGCTCTTACATTGAGATACCTATACAGCATATAAGTGATAAGATGCTCAGGTTGATGAAAAGATCCCATAGCAGAAAAGAGACTGAAAACCTGCTTTATAAGCTGCGACAAGAGATTCCCGGAGCTGCAATCAGGACTACTCTTATAGCAGGCCATCCGGGTGAGACTGAAAGAGAGTTTAACGAACTTAAAGAGTTTGTTTCTGAATTCAAATTTGACAGGCTGGGTGTATTCGCATACTCACATGAAGAGGAAACTTATGCGTATAATAATTATAAGGATGAGATACCTGATGAAATTAAAAAATCGAGGGTTTCGGAACTAATGGAGATACAGAGGAATATTTCACTTGACCTTAACAAAACCAGTACAGGTAAGGTTTTTAGAGTGATCATTGACAGGAGGGAGGGTGATTATTTTATTGGCAGAACAGAATATGACAGTCCCGAAGTTGATCAGGAGGTTCTGATCCCTGCAGAGCACAACCTGAAACAAGGCAACTTCTATAATATTAAGATTACTCAGGCAGAGGAATTTGATTTGTTTGGAATACCAGTATTATAACAGAGAATATTGATTAAGTTATTAATACGGCGTAGTTTGAAACTACGCTCGGTTTTCTGTAACTTATTCTGATTCTGATTTTGATTCCGATTACAATCCTGAATCAGGATCTTCTGTCACTTCCGATTTCTTCTGGATCTTGATTTTTATTTCCGATTTGGCATTATTAAATCCTACATTAATGGTATCACCCTCAAGCAATTCTGCTTTTATAAGGACCTCTGCCATCGGATCTTCGAGATATTTCTGAATTGCCCGTTTAAGAGGACGCGCACCATATGTGGCATCGAAACCTCTATCCGCAATAAAATCTCTTGCAGGTGCAGCTATTTTAAGCTGATAACCAAGTGATTTAACCCTATCGTATAAACCCTTCAGTTCAAGATCAATAATCTTATTGATTTCCTCTTTACCCAATGAATTAAACATTATAACATCATCGATTCTGTTCAGAAATTCAGGAGCAAAAGTTTTTAGAAGTGCCTTTTGAAGAATGCTCTTTGTTTGTTCATTCCTGGTGGCTCTCTTCGCGGTCGTATCGAATCCGATACCATGACCAAACTCAGCTATTTGTCTGGTTCCGATATTTGAAGTAAGTATTACAATTGTATTCCTGAAATCGACTCTTCTGCCAAGGCTGTCAGTGAGCTGCCCTTCATCAAGAACCTGAAGAAGAATATGGAAAACATCAGGGTGGGCTTTTTCAATCTCATCAAGCAGGACAACTGAATAAGGTTTTCTTCTTACTTTTTCTGTAAGCTGGCCGCCTTCCTCATATCCGACATACCCGGGAGGTGCTCCGATGAGCCTTGAAACAGAAAATTTTTCCATGTATTCGCTCATGTCGATTCTAATCAGATTATCGGTAGTGTCGAAAAGAAATTTGGCAAGTATTTTGGCAAGCTGTGTTTTTCCAACTCCGGTAGGACCAAGGAAAATAAAGGTACCGATTGGTTTGTTCGGATCTTTAAGTCCTGCTCTGTTTCTCTGAATTGATTTTACGACTTTATGTATTGCTTCATCCTGGCCTATTACACCACCTCTCAGTTCATCAGCCATTTTGAGAAGTCTTGTTCCTTCAGTTTGTGCAATCCGCTGTACGGGTACTCCGGTCATCATTGCGACTACCTCTGCAACTTTCTCAGCATCAACTGTTTCGCGGTTAATGGCAAGCTCTTTCTCCCATTTTTTCTTTTCCTGATCGAGCAGATCGAGCAGGTCTTTTTCACGATCACGGAAACTGGCAGCTTTCTCAAAGTTCTGATTCTTGACTGCCATCATTTTTTCCTTTTTTGCATCCTCAAATTGTTTCTCAAGTGAAAGGATCTTTTCTGGTACCACAATATTCGAAATATGCACTCTTGATCCTGATTCATCAAGTGCATCAATGGCTTTGTCGGGGAGATGTCTGTCAGAAATATACCTGTTGGTCAGCTTAACACAGGCTTCTATAGCATCATCTGTGTAGATAACATTATGATGCTCTTCATATCTTTCCTTTATGTTATGAAGGATATTTACTGTTTCTTCAATGGTTGTGGGCTCAACCATTACTTTCTGGAATCTTCTTTCGAGGGCACCATCTTTCTCGATATGCTGACGGTAATCGTCAAGAGTTGTAGCACCTATACATTGAATTTCACCTCTTGCGAGAGCCGGTTTGAGCATATTTGCAGCATCCAGCGATCCTGTAGCTCCTCCTGCACCTACAATAGTATGAATCTCATCAATAAACAGTATTATGTTGTCGTTCTTAATCAACTCGTTCAGGATTGCTTTCATTCTCTCTTCGAACTGCCCGCGGTATTTGGTTCCGGCAACAATTGATGCAAGGTCGAGAGCAACAACCCGTTTATTAAAGAGAACCCTGGATACATTCTTCCTGGTAATACGCAGGGCCAGGCCCTCAGCAATAGCTGATTTGCCGACTCCCGGTTCTCCAATCAGCACAGGATTATTCTTTTTTCGTCTCGACAGTATCTGTGCCAGACGTTCTATCTCTCTTTCCCTCCCGACAACAGGATCAAGGCGTCCTTCATCAGCTGCTTTTGTTAGATCAATACCAAAATTATCAAGAACGGGAGTGTCGGACGATGGTTTTGAAGATGAAGAAGCAGAAAAGGATTGTTGTCCTTTACCCTGACCTCCAAATCCCTGGCCTTCATCCTCTTCATCACGAGGGTAATCTGCTCTTGATGAAGGTAACTCAGCTTCTACTGATCGTCGCACCGACTGGTAATTAACATCCATCTCGGAAAGAAACCTTGTTACCAGAGCATTTTCGTCCTTTAGAATGGCAAGAAGCAGATGCTCTGAATCGATAGTGTTGCTCTTCAAAGCTTTAGCTTCAAGATAAACCAGTTTCAATATTCTTTCTGTACTTCTTAACAAGGGGATAACCTCATGATCAGCAACAGTAACAGGATTGTCAACCTTAATGCTTTTCTCAAGGGATCCTTTAAGAACAAGAAGGTCAATACCCTGGTTTATGAGAATCTCTACAGCAACACCTTCTCCATCCCTCAGAATGCCAAGGAAAAGATGTTCAGGGCTTATATGACTGTTACCCAGTCTTATAGCTTCTTCCTTGCTATAACCAAGAATATCTTTTACCCTTTGAGAAAATTGTGAATCCATTTTTTCAGTTGTCATTCAGATATCCATCGTGAGTCAATATGTCAGTTATGACTGACAAAAACACAGATAAGATATTTTTTAAAGTTATATTATGTACAAAATATGTATGGCAATTTTCATGCCCAGTTATAAACAAATTATGTTAAAAATTCACCTTTTTGAAAGCATAAAAGTAAACAAATAAATGCTATTTTCGTATTTCCAAACCCTGAATTTGGCAGAAAACTGTAAATATTTAAATTTTAGTCTTTTATGTTGGAGAGAGAAAAGGTCATCCAGGTTAATATAGAGGAGGAAATGAAGTCGGCATACATCGATTATTCAATGTCAGTTATTGTGTCGAGGGCATTGCCTGATGTCAGAGACGGCCTTAAGCCTGTGCACCGGCGTGTTCTTTATGGTATGTCGGAGCTTGGAGTACTGTCAAACAGGCCTTATAAAAAATCAGCCAGAATAGTAGGGGAGGTACTTGGAAAATATCATCCACATGGTGATTCATCAGTGTATGAAGCCATGGTCAGGATGGCACAGCACTGGTCGTTAAGATACCCTCTGGTTGACGGACAGGGTAACTTTGGTTCTGTCGACGGTGATAGTCCTGCCGCAATGAGGTACACAGAAGCCAGGCTAAGAAAAATTGCAGAAGAGATGTTGTCGGACATCGAAAAGGAGACTGTTGATTTTCAGCCAAACTTCGATGATTCTCTATCAGAGCCGGTTGTACTGCCCACCAGAATCCCCGGTCTGCTCGTTAACGGAACCTCAGGTATTGCAGTGGGAATGGCTACCAACATGCCTCCGCATAATCTTTCGGAAATAATCGATGCGACAATAGCATATATCGATAATAACAGCATCACTCCGGGGGAATTACTGCAATATATAAAAGGACCCGATTTTCCAACCGGCGGAATAATTTACGGAGAACAGGGGATAAAGGATGCATGTGAAACAGGAAGAGGCAGGATAGTTATAAGGGCCAGAACAGAAATAGAACATACCCATTCGGGACGTGAATGTATTATTGTTACCGAAATACCATATCAGGTCAATAAGGCCGAAATGATCCGCAAAATAGCAGATCAGATCAATGAAAAGAAACTGGAAGGTATTTCCTATATCAATGATGAATCAGACCGCAATGGAATGCGGATCGTTATTATTCTGAAAAAAGACGCCAGTGCCGGTGTTGTCCTGAATAATCTTTATAAGTATTCATCTCTTCAAACTTCCTATAATGTAAACAATATTGCCCTTGTCAGAGGTCGTCCCAAAACACTTAACACCAGAAATCTTATAGAGAATTTCGTTAAACACCGTCACGAGGTTGTTCTGAGAAGAACCCGGTTTGATCTGGACCAGGCTGAAAAACGGGCACATATACTTGAAGGTCTTATAATAGCCAGTGATAATATTGATGAAGTTATTGCCATCATCAAATCTTCCCAGACGCCTGATATTGCAAGAGAAAGACTGATGGAAAGGTTTGGTCTCTCAGAGATACAGTCCAGGGCGATTGTTGAAATGCGGCTCCGGCAGCTTACCGGGCTGGAACAGGAGAAGTTAAGGACTGAATATCAGGAAGTTATGGGCATGATAGAACATTTTAAGAAAGTTCTTGACAGTGTGGATCTTCAAATGAGCATAATCAAGGATGAACTGCTTGAGATTAAAGAAAAATATGGAGATAAAAGACGTACCGAAATTATTCCTAGCGTTGAAGAATTCAATCCCGAAGATTTTTATACTGACGATGACATGGTAATCACTATTTCGCATATGGGCTATATCAAAAGAACTCCCCTGACAGATTTCAGAAGGCAGAATCGGGGAGGAATAGGAGCAAAGGGAGGGACAACCCGGGAAGAAGATTTTATTGAGCATCTCTATATTGCAACAATGCATAATACAATGCTTTTCTTTACCAGCAAAGGGAAATGTTACTGGCTTAAAGTTTACAGTATTCCTGAAGGATCGAGGATATCAAAAGGAAGAGCAATGCAGAACCTTATCAGTATTGAACCTGACGACAAGGTAAGAGCCTTCATAAACGTCAGTAATCTGAACGACAGTGATTATATCAACAACAATTATATAATCCTTTGCACAAAAAAAGGAATCATCAAGAAAACATCACTTGAAGCATACTCCAGACCGAGGATCAACGGAGTAAATGCAATTACAATCAGAGAAGATGATGAGCTGCTCGAAGCTAAAATGACAAACGGTAAACATCATATAATGCTTGCGGTAAAATCAGGCAGGGCAATTCGATTTCCCGAAGAAGCAGTCAGACCAATGGGAAGGACAGCCTCAGGTGTAAGGGGAATAAAGCTCGCTGATGAAAAAACAGATTATGTTGTGGGTATGATTACTGTTGAAAACAAAGAAAAAGATATACTTGTAGTTGCCGAGAAGGGATATGGAAAAAGATCTGATATTGATGGTTACAGGATAACCAACAGGGGAGGCAAAGGTGTTAAGACAATTAATATTACAGGGAAGACCGGATCATTGATTGCCTTAAAGGATGTTACTGATAATCATGATCTTATGATCATAACCCAATTTGGTAACATTTTAAGAAGCCCGGTATCCGATTTACGGGTCATGGGAAGGGCAACTCAGGGTGTGAGACTGATCAACCTGAGGAAAAATGATATAATTGCCTCGGTAGCCTGTGTGCTTATAAATGAAGGAAATAAAGCTGCTGAACAGGCCGGTTCAGAAGAAAATACCAATAAGATTGAGGAAAATGGCAAAGAATTTGATGTTTAGTAAGTAATATTATAAATTTGGAAAATTTTAAAAAAATTAATTAAAATCATAATCATGAAAAAGTTTTTAATACTGATTACAATTATTAGTATCTCATTTGGAGCAGTTGCCCAAAGAGGAAAAGTTACCACTGCTTTAAGTTTTATTGAACAGGGTGTTCTGGATAAAGCAAAAGAGGCATTAGATCAGGCACTTGCTCACGACAAGTCGAAAGATTGGCCCAATACATTTTTTGCAAAAGGAAAATTATGCCAGGCTGTATTTCAGACGGATAATCCAAAATTTAAGGAATTTTACAGTGATCCTCTTCAGGAAGCATACGAAGCATATGAGAAAGCTATAGCTCTTGACAGTAAGGAGAACATGAAGAAGAGAATCATTACAAATATGGTTTACAATTCTCTGGCTATTGACCTGTACACACAGGCAAGCTCACAATTCGAATCAGAAGAGTATGAGGATGCACTGAAATCATTCGAGACACAAATTAAAATTACGGAAAGCGACATGTATGCAGGCACATTGGATACAGGTATGTATTATAACGCCGGTCTTGCGGCGATAAACTCCGAAAAATATGAAAAAGCGATAGGATATTTCGAAAAATGCGCCGAGCTTAAGTATCAGGGGATCAATCCTTATTATCAGATATATGAAAGTTACCTGGGGCTTGGTGATACAGTTAAAGCTGAATCAGTACTGATGGGACTCAACGATAAATTTCCAGACGATCCGAACGTAACACTTAATCTTATTGATCTCTATATTAAAAGTAATAAGAATGAGGAAGCCCTTAAATATCTGAAGATTGCACAGAGCACAGATCCGGATAATCCAAACCTTCATTTTGCGGAAGGCATAATCTACCTGAATCAGAATAGGTTTGATGAAGCAATTCCAAGCCTGGAAAAAGCAGTAGAACTTAATCCGGAATCATATGATACCCAGTATGGAATGGGAGCAGCATATATTAACAAAGCATCGGATATGTTTATACAAGCAAACGATATTATGGATGTAAACGAATACAGCGCTGCTATTGATTCAGCAATGGGGGTTTTTGCAAAAGCTCTGCCATACATGGAAAAAGCATATGAACTGAAGCCCGACGATATATATGCCATGAGAAGTCTGAGAGAACTATATTACAGACTTAAAATGACTGACAAGTATAACGTTATCAAAGAAAAACTAGATAAACTCGAACAACAACAATAGGTAATCAGTACAGAGAGATAAATGATATCTCTGCAAAGCCCTTCACTTCAACCTGAAGGGCTTTTTTACAGATGGAAGGAGGGGAGGATAAATAAAATCCCGGAACAAATGAAAAACACACTTATATATTTGATTATCAGCTTATTTGTGCTTCCAGGATGTTCAAGGTTAAAAGACCCTGAACCAGAGGAAGAAGGCAGAATATTAATCCTGATGTATCATCGAATTGTAACCGGAGACGCAACAAACCTGTATGAGCGGAGTATTACTGATTTTGAAGCTGATCTGAGGTTCATCAGGGAGAACGGAATCAAAGTCATAAGTTTCAGTGATCTTGAGAATGTTACTGATTCCCATAAGATGCCAGACGGTCATTCAGTGATTATTACTTTCGATGACGGTGATTATTCGTGGTACACACTCGCAAGATCCTTGTTGCTAAAATATAATATGAATGCTACGTTCTTCCTGTGGGTTTACATGATTAACCATGACTCATTTCTTACATGGAAAGAGGTTGAACAAATGAGTTATTATACACTTGAGGGAGGAGAAAGACCATTTTCTTTTGGATCGCATACTTTTTCCCATCCATATCTTCACGGGCAAAAAGAGAATTTTGAAAATGAAACTGAGTATAATCTGTTTCTAGATTATGAACTGGGAGTGTCAAAGAGCTTGATTGAAAGTCATATTCCGGAAAAAGTTACAGGTCTTGCTTTACCGTTTGGTGATGGTTACGGTGATCCTGAAATAATTGAAGCAGCAGAACGTAACGGATACAACTTTATAAGAACATCCAAATACGGAGCAATAGGAGACCCTGATATAGATCTTTTTGCTTTGCCAAGCCTTCCGGTACTTAGCGATACACCATCAGACAGGATAGGTTTTTACCTTGGTATATAAATTTACTACTGTTTTCAGAATCGTAATGAAATAGGTGAGAGGATCTGTTCTTAACTCCAGGCAGTATCTTACTCAAATACCGGTATAAAATATTCTATTTTACATAATATTAATTATAGGAAATATTAAGAGAATTTCCGCCAAGCTTCGCTGGTTGACATAAAATCAGATATAGCGGCTGAATGCTGAGCCTGCCGAAGCACAGCCCTATATCGGCAATGATTTTATGTCAAAGGAAATTCTCGTCAATACTTTCTGCAATGATTTTATGTCAAAGCAATTTGCGGATTCCTGGTGACGCAATTTGCTCCTGCGCTCTTCTTCCTTTTTGCAGCTATAATTGAATATTATATAAAATAGAATTGGTATGCGGTTCGGGGTACGCGGTACGAGGCTTTAATTGAATGAGAATCGATTATTTTGATCCTGATAGTATATTGGGTCAGGAAAAAAACGTTAGCTACAATTAAAGCCTTAAATGCTTCAAAAATGGAAAATGGTTGTATAGTTGTAGAAGTTGTAAAGTTGTAGGTCCTCCTTCGCTTAATCTTCGGCGGACGATGGTTGTAGAGGTTGTATTCGCTTTCTCTTAGCACCCTAATTCATACCGCTAATCTCTTCTTCTAACATTATGTCAAATAGAAACAAAGAATAACGTGATTAATAACAGCATTAAAGCGGTGATTCTTAAAAATATCCTCTATATGTTACAGGTGTTGAATTACAAATAGAATCAAGACTGCCTATTTTGGTAAACATCTTTGCATCCTTTTCAAAGTTGAATAGCCTGAAAAGATGATAGTCCTTTGAATGATCCTTAGAGAACAGTAATTCGTTTTGGGTAAAATAAAATGGGGCTTCTTTACTTAATTTGGTTGTCTTCACTTCAACATACTTATCCTTACCATTGCTATATTTAGATAAAATATCAAACCCGGCTCCATCACCTTCCTCTTTAGCTATCCATCTAACAGTATCAGCTAGTTTTTCCTTTCCTATTCTTCTTAATTCCCATTTCTCAAAATATAATACAAGCTCCTCCCCTTTCATGCCAAGATTTCTGTTATTTTGCTCTCTTTCCAGATAATTTACTTTTATTGGATTCCTATTGTACGATATCCGGGGTTCTTTAAATTCCTTAATTTCAGGTCCTTCAACCAAAATATTATCAAATTGCACTTTTACTGGAGCGATGACTTCCTTCTCAGAAAAGATTCTGAATTCATTCTCGATATCTTTATGACCAATTAGATAATCTAATACTTTATCCTCTAATACTTTTTGATAATTGTATCGTGGTAAATAACCTATTAGGAAAGGCTGACCAAGTTTTGCTAGCACCGCACTAATATTCTGATGCTTAAACTCAATGGAGCCCTCTGATCGATTTGTTAAAAGAGGTAAGAGACTGCGTCTATGGAAAGTCTTATTGTAGGATTCTCCAGCTAATTCTGATCTTAGCATACTAAAGTAATCCTCAATAATTAATGCAATTTCTATATCTGACCAATCTGTTGCCATTTTAATAAACAAAAAGCACAAAATTATCCGGTCAAAACTTTCTATACGAAGTTACTCAAAATCTACACTTTCTACTTTTATCTTTTCCCTTTTGTCTTTTATCTTGGCCTTCCTCTCCCCATTTTGCCTATAATTAGTCACTATGTTAAATAGCCGCTCGGCTAACGTTAATTGCATTGTAAATTCTTTTGTATTAAGAATTTACAAAATAATTCCTTAATGCAATTCACCACCCTTTGCCACTACACGATTTTCTTATTCCCTGCGCTCAAAAAGTTTTTCTCGAATGAGTTTGCATAAGTATTTGCAAATTCGCTTTGCTCAGTTTGCAATACATATGCTAAAATCAACTATTAAAATTTGTATTAATCTTATAGTAAGTCACTTATAGATATGTAATATAAGATAGTTTAAGCTGAAATTTTCTCTAATCGTTTCTTCCATTTTTCCCAATCCGGCATAATTTGTTTTTGCAGGTGGTAGAAATCCTTGCTATGACTATGATGTACAAGATGACACAATTCATGAACAACGACATAATCAATGCATCTGGAGGGCGTTTTGATCAGTTCAGGATTTAATAATACCTTGCCTTTTGGTGTGCAACTCCCCCACCGTTTGGGCATCCTTTTAATTTCCAATAGTGGATTTTGCAAATTAAACTGCCTAAAACTGGCTAAATATTTTTTAATGGTTGCTTCAAGTTTCTCTTTAGCGTGACTGTAATACCATGCTGTAAGTGAGTGTTTTACTGATTGTTTATTTTTTATATCCTTAACAAAAACTATTAACTCCCCTCCTTTCAGTTTTACCATATTTTTATTGCACTTTCGAATTTTAAGCAGGTATTTACGTCCTAAATACATATGTGATTCACCTGAAACACACTCTCTCTCAGGAGTTCTTGGAAGAAACTGCTCAAAAAAAGCTTGTTGTTTTAAAATCCAGCGACCACGTTTCAGTACTTTTTGTTCTATATCACTAATAGGAGCATTTTCTGGGGCAATAACCTTTATTGTCATATCAGGATGCACCTCAATTTGAAGGGTTTTACGTCCTGAACGAGTAATAATTACAGTTAAATCCTTGGTGCCATATTTCACTGTAAGCTCCATCAGTAGTTGTTTTTAGCTACTTTAAGGCACTTACTCAAAATATCATCAATTTCATTGAATGTTATTTCGATTCCTAATGTCTTCCGGTGTTCCATCAAATAATCTTCAATCTCGTTTTCCATTCTTTTTTGAATATCCAGGTTACGTTTCCAGTCCCGTATGGTTAATTTCTCAACGATTTTAGAAATTTCTATTCCTGTATTAGCAAGCGCATTTCTGACATTATCTATTGTTTCCTTTCCATGTAAAACAACTAATACTTCTGATAATGCTCCATAAAAAGCTCTTGCTACCTCTTTATCCTGAACTATTTCGGGTATGCCTTCCAAGTATCCTGATTGGAAGTTTTTACGGGATTTAAGAATTTGTTCCAGGTATTCTTTCTCGTCAATTCTGCCTTCCCTGAATAGTTTGATGGTTTCTTCAATCAATTCGGAAAATTTCTTATAATAGGCTTCATCCTTTTCCATGTTTTCCGAAATGACCTTTTTCATCAGGTGAGCAATCATATCTGCCTTTGATGCCGGAGTTTTACCATAAGTTGCTAAAGCTTCATGCACCATACTTTCGTCAAATATGTTCACCTGTCCGGTCACTTGCTCGATATAATCTGCACCAACATAGGTATCCATCAGTTTTCGTACACGCGGCTCATATTCTTTATAACTTATTACCTCGGCATAACGTTGTTGAACTGATGAACGCATTTTTTGAAAAAACTTCAGTTCATCTTTAAATTCCTGGATTTGAAGGTCATTGTATTCATTGCAAAACTCATCCGATGAGAATGAAATTTGCAGTATACGTGCATATGCCGTTAGTTTTTCATAGAATAAATCCCGAATATCCTTTAGTCCCAGATGGCGCTCCAAAGCCTCCAGATCAGTTTTATTAACTCCTTTGAATACTTCCCATATTTCTGCTAATCGGGCAGGAACCTTCTTTATTTCTGCTCTAATATCGAGCACTGTTCCCTGCAGGTCTTCTTCTTCAAATCCCTCGAAAGCACTGTATTGCGTTAAAGCTTCATCCAGTTTTCCCAAAATGCCAATGTAATCGATAATGTACCCAAATTCCTTTCCTTCAAATAAACGATTAACACGGGCAATTGCCTGTAACAGATTATGTTCAACCAGTGGTTTAGCTAAGTATAGAACAGTATTTCGCGGCGCATCAAATCCGGTTAATAGCTTGCTGACCACTATTATTATTTCAACCTCGTTAGTTTCTTCCTTAAACCGTTCAATAACATAATTCTCATATTCATCCTGTCCCCTGTGTTTTTCCAATAACTGATTCCAGTAGTTTTTTGCTTCACTGCTGGCCTCTTTCCAAACATCATCGTAATCGGTTCTGCTATCGGGCGGTGTAAATACAACCCGTGTATTTACTTTTAAAACGGGATCGGTCTGATTCTCGAAATATTTTTGATACCGGATAGCAGTATCTATTCTTGGAACGGCCAATTGTGCTTTAAAACCGGTATTCTGCCAGTTTTTAGTAAAATGTCCCGATATATCAAAAGCAATTTCTTCTATTACCCGTTCCGATTCATAAATTTTTGAAATGGTGGCAAATTTCCTCTTGAGGTCTTTTTGGGCTTCCTCCGATAAAGGAGCTGACAAACGCTCAAAACCTTTATCTATCTGTTGCTTGTTCAAACTTAGCTTTGCCGACCTTCCCTCATAAAGTAAAGGCAATACAGCCTTATCCTCAACAGCCTGGTCTATTGTATATTTATGAATGAAACCACCAAATTTCCTGGCCGTGTTCTTCTCAGACTTTAATAATGGCGTACCGGTAAAACCAATATATGTCGCATTAGGCAGCATACGTTTCATACGGGCATGTGCTGTTCCGTAATGGCTACGGTGACTTTCATCCACCAGAATAAAAATATCGGCGGATGTATCTTTAAAATCATTTCGTTTTAAAGCGGTTTGAAACTTATCCAGCACAGTAGTAATATTTTCATTACCCTTATCTTTGAGCAATTCAATTAAATCGTTTCCTGACCTGGCCTTTTTAACATTTTTACCGCAGTTTAAAAAGGTTTTATAAATCTGCTTGTCCAACGTTATCCGGTCTGTTACTACAATTACACGTGGATCCTTAATACTTTTTTCCAGTGCTATGGATTTGGAGAGCATTACCATGGTAAGCGATTTTCCGCTTCCCTGGGTGTGCCATATTACACCGCCCTTTCTATTTCCATCTTTATCGGTTTGCCTGATCCGGTTTAATGCCTCCTGCACTGCAAAAAACTGCTGGTAACGGGCTATTTTCTTTTCCGGACCATCGTATACAACAAATTTGTAGATTAGGTCCATTAAGCGGGTAGGATTACATAATGCATACAAAGATTTATCCTGCTCTGTTGGCAATCGACTTGGATTATTTTTTGTACCTGATTTTAATATACGATGTACCTGTTTCTCATTCTTTTCCTTCCACACCGACCAAAAATCTGATTGCGTACCTGTAACCCCATATTTTGCTATATTGGGTTGAACAGCCATTAAAAGCTGTGCATAATGGAATAACCGGGTAATACCAAGGTCCTTTTTCTGATTTCGGATGTGTTGTGATATTGCTTCATCAATTGTAAAATTCTTGTCTCTTCGTTTATTTTCAATTACAACAAATGGGATTCCGTTTACAAATAAAACAATATCCGGGCGCCTTGTTTCCTTTATTCCTTCAACAACAAACTCTTCAGTTAAATGAAATAGATTGTTTTCATAATTTTCCCAGTCAATATACTTCAACGTAAATGCCTTCTGGTCACCATAAACAGTTTCAGTAAAGCTTTTACCAAGTGTTAAAAGATCATAAACAAGTTCATTAGTTTGTACGAGACCTTCATCAGGTACGGTTTTAATTGCATTTATAGCGGCCTGTATACTACTTTGTGAAAATTTATACTCCTTATTTTTATACTCAAATCCATTAATAGCTTCTAATCGTTCCTGCAAAATATTTTCAAGGATTACATTGGAAAGAATGCCTCCTCGCTCCTTCTTAGTAATTTCAGGAGTAATGTAGTGCCAACCAAACGATCTAAGTAAATCTATTGCCGGCTTCTGCGAATCGTCAAACTCATTATATTTTATATTGCTCATTTACAGTTGGATATAATAAATTCCCGTCTTATTATTTTCTGCAGTAAGTCTCAATAACTGAGGACCCATGATTTTGAAACTGAATGGAAGCTTTTTCTACCAGTTTATTCAGACTGTTTTTATCAGTCTCGTCCATTTCAATATCAAAATCAGAGTCAAAGTCTACATTTATTCTATTGTAAGTAAAATTATCAGGTTCGGAGCGATCAATCCCGTTTTTCAGAAGACTAATCAAATTATTAACCTGTTGTGACTGACTTTGCATAAACAATTCAATCATTCGCTTTCGTTTGAAATTAATCCAATATGAAATTCCCCATCTTTTTCGGCTAGCGAGGTCTGAAAACCTTCGTGTACCGGTACCTATTGATAATAACTGAATTTCATCAAGCGCCTTGCCAAATGCTTTTTGTGCCTCAATTATACCAAGGAGGGCTGGATTATTTGCAAAGACTCCTCCGTCAACCTTATTTGAAAAGCTTTCAATAGTATCTGTTCCGATTTTATTGTATGAACCTGTATAAGGATCGAAATAGGTAGGAGCTGCTGCTGTGGCTAAGGCTGCCTGGTAAGCCGGTATGTGGTAATCTCTTGTAAATCGTTCATGGTGTTTGGTCTTAAGTACTGATGGTTTCCCTTCGAAAAGATCAAAGATTGGAATACATACAGCTGTTTTACAATCATTAAGTCGGGGATCAACTCCATTATAACTATTTCTAAATGTGCTACGGATTAAACCTTCAAGGTTAGTCCTGTCATGCTTTGAATACCTTAATTGTTTGAAAACGGACCGCCTGTTCCCAAAAATATCATTGGCATGACTGACATAAAGATCCAGGATTTCTTTGGCCGGAATACCCAATGCCAGGGATATGGCTATGATACCACCGGTTGAAGTTCCACAGATCAGATCGAAGTGATAATAGAGATTGGTTTGTTCATAGCCTAACTCATTAAGCCTCTCTTCTATGCTGGCAAGAAACTTTGCAGGGAATACCCCTCTAATTCCTCCTCCATCTATGGATAAAATGTTAAACTTCCTGCTCATAGACTACTCGTTTTTCTCCGGTTAACAGTACCTGCATTAATCCTCTTTTCTGCTCTTTCAGTTTCTCCAGCTGCTTCTGGATGGTTTCTATTTCTTTATCGGCATTTTGTAGTATAGTCACTATTTTTAATTGTTCCTTGATATTTGGATAAATAACAGGGAGTTCATTAAGTTCCTCTTTATTGAAAGTGTTATTAACTTGAATTTTAGCCCGAAGAAAGAATCCTTTTTGTTTAATAAAATTAATGTAGGAATAAAGAAAAAATGGTTCAACTTTTTCTTTCCTAACTTTTATTTTTAATAAAAACCCAACATGAGTAAAATCCCCAATCAAATTAAAAAATGCTGTTTTGCCTAAGTGCTCTTTACTCCCATTTCGCCAATTAAATAGCAAATCTCCAACTTGTAGAATTTGCTCATTAGTAACTTTTTCTCTTTCGATTAATGGAACTTCTGCAAGTATGAATTGCCCATCCTTGTTAACATTTGGAAGTGAAATAATCTTTATACCTTCAGTTAATGTCCGGTTTAGAGGGTCACTTATGCCATAACTCACCTTAGCAATGGTATACAAACTTGAATTGTTCCAACCAAATGGTAGTTTATTATTGTACAATCTTTTCAGCCCTGCAGGAACACCTGTAAGTTTTTGATTTGATTCATTCCCTACACTTATGAATTCATTAAACCGCCTTTTCCCGGTAAGCAGTTGTTGCATCAAGCCTTTTTTGCGCTCCCTTTTTTTGGTAATGAGTTTTTCAGTGGTTTCAATGGCCATATCACAGGTCCTAAGTATCCGGGCAATTTTTTGTTGTTCGGCGATTGGAGGAAGAGAAATAAAAATATTGCGAAGACTGCTTGAGTAAATATGAACAACAGAATGACCTTGTCCAAATCTATACTTTTGTTTATTTACAAAATCTTGATTCAACAAGTATCCTAAATACTCAGGAATATGATGTGATTGTCTAAGTATAATAATATCACCACCTGCGAAGGCTTTAAACTTATCAACAAATGCAACACATTTCCCAATATCCTCTAGTGTCTCTCCTGAACCAGCAAAAAGAATATCTCCATAATTTAACTTAATACTCTTTTTTGATGATTTTTCATCAATATGCGAATTGAATGATTTAATAATAAAATCATGTTCTGTATATATTTCTCCATATGTTATGCACGGAAATCCTTCCTTCAAAATCTCCGATTTAGATATTCCTTTACCTTTTAAGAATATACCAATCTCATCAAGTTTCTGTATTTCCCATTGTTCTGGAATCCACCCTATTGTAGAATTGATATAGTCAGATCTTTTTAATAATGTTTTATCCATCAGAGTATTTTATTCAATATTTACAAAGAACTCACTACTTCGAGCAACACAAACACCATCCTTAACTATAAAACACTCAATCCAGTGAGTTCCTTTATATCGCGTGTATTCTTTATGTTTAAGGCCACCTGCTCCAGTAGTTTTTGCCGGGAAAATTTCACCTCGCAGGTCATTTGCAGCTTCCTCTCCTGTATTAACAACTTGCCAATAAACATTAAACGGTTTTCTGACATTTGCATTTGCAATAAACTTTATTTCACAGTCCTTGGGCAACACTGTATTTTCAGTTGCAGTTAGCCAATTTGAGCCATTTTTGTAAACAACATATATTTCAACATTATTAATAGTATGAACCGGCCAAGGTGGATTTTGTCTGTGAGTAACAGCTAAGATGGATGATCGCCTATCAGGTTTTTGAATAGCACTTTCATTGATTAGTCTCTCGTACCCTGATAATCTATATGCTTCATTAACAGAACGAATGCCTAAAGAACCTTTAAGTAAGTCATATGATTCCAAAATGCCTTTTTGTTTCACACTATCTATTAAGTCGAATTTAGCTTTTGCAATCCATTTATTGAAATTTTCTTCCCTCTGGGGATGATTAGTCCATTTATCAGCAAAATTTTCGAATGGATTAACAGGGTTTGGAACCCAGGCATCCTCCCTGCCATTATTAAATCTATGTTCGATATTGTTAGACATCCTGCTTAAAAGATTTGTTAATGCATCATAAACATTATCTTCCTGCTCAAATGCCTTTGCTGCCAGTGTTGATATTATTATAGATATGGGTTTATCCTCATCATCACCAAACATTATATCACGGTGTCTCTTCAATATCTGAATCGCTCTTTGCAAAGGTGTTTTAACTCTCCATTCAGGAACATCTTCGACACTCATCTTTAGGCTTTCAGCTAACATTATCCTTCTTTCTGCAAAACGGGATTTCATTCTATCTTTAAACCATTCGGCATAACCCACAGGATTGCTTTTAGGCCATTCGCTTCTATCTGTTGAATGATAATATTCATGTCTTCTATCTGTAATTCTTATAGCCTTTTGTAAAACATCCTTTTCAACAACTGCTTCAAGCATTGATGTGTTCCTATCAGGGATAGCCGGAAGTATATCCATGTGAAAACCTGGTTCTTCCGTATATTTTAATGTCCAGCATCTGTTACCTTCAGGTTCCATGATTTGTTTATAATACTGTCGTTCAATAATCCTGTCGCCAATCTTCTTTTTTAGGTCGTATTGAGTAATGCCATCCGGTGGTAAGCATAATTTACATACAAGATCAAGATCGAATTCATCCTCCCTGTTAATTGGCCTGATAACAGTTCCTAATCTGAATGAACCCTGTGGATATACTTCCGGATTGTACGGAGCCAACGATGTATTCCTCTCCTGGAGATACTCACCAAGGGCCTTATACCTTTTCTCAGCTATTTCATACTGGCGCTCAGTTATATCCAATGCCTGAGACAAATGTGTCAGGATTTCATTAAATTGCTGTTTCTCTTGTATTAACATATCGTATTTGTGCTTAAGTTCTATTCGATTTGCTTATCCAATATTCAAGGTGCTGATAAAGTATATCACCAACCTGTGAAGCAATTTCTTTTATCTCATGCTGTCGTAAAGGTTTGTGGAGTAACCTTTTTGTATATGATTTTAGGGTTTGGCCTTTTTCATTGGTATCGAAATAAGGTATAAAAACCTCATAGTAGTATGTATCTAGTTGAATTTTAAATGTATAATGGCAACCAAACGGATTTAGACCTCCTTTTTTATATGCCTCAAAGTTCATATTTAACTGTATTTCAGCTTTGTCGATTGATTCTGCTGCTAAGCTTTCAACTTTTTGATTCAACTCTTCTATTTTGAAATTGTCGATAAAATTTACGCCATTCCCTATATCTTGAAAGTACACATTTATAAAATGCCTGGGATTATGATAGAATTCATTGAATTTTATGACTCGAACTGCTATGTTGGCTAAAAGATCATATCCCCAATTTTCCAATATATGTTTTACTTCTTGAACCGATAACCGGGTTTTTATTTCGTTCTCATCATCTTCATTATTTATTTCCTGTTTTAAAAGAGAAAGTTTTTTATCCAAATCGTCAGGTTCCTCAATACTTCCACCCTTGGCTGCCTTTATTGCCATTTCAAGTGATTTGATGCATTCCATACCTAAAAATTCAGCTAAAGGCTTGGGATCTTCGAGCGTACTTAAGTTGATAGAATTATAATAATCTATTCTTTCTTCCATTTTAATAATTGCAGGCACATAACCACAAAGCATTAAAATAAGGTTTGTGATAATACGCGCTATTCGTCCATTGCCATCGCCAAAAGGATGTATTTGAATAAATCTGGTATGAAATCCAGCAGCTATTAATAATGGATGCAGGCCGTACTTTTTCTTTTTACGTTTTGTTGGAGAAATATGATTGTTTAACCAATTTATTAGCTCATTCAGTAACCTCGGCGCCTCTTCCGGAGGTTCAAACTCAATTCGTTCCCCATCGGGTGAATATAAGTAATTTGGTTTGGTTTTATATTCCCCGGGATTAATTTCAGCATCGGAATCGAACGGCTCAACTAAAATTATTCTATGAAATTCTTTGATAAGACTTTCTGTAACATTCAAATCTTTATGAACAACATTTTCGAGTTTCTTTAAGGCTTCGTTATGTCCTTTCATCTCGATATAATCGCGAAAAGGTTTTCCTTTCGCTGTAATACCATACAACAGAAACGCCCGCGTTTCTGATTTTGACAAAGTGTTACCTTCAATACTGTTTGAATGATAATTCCAATCAAGCCTTAGCTTTTGATTTAACCGGTTAAGCCTGTCCTCAGGAATTGGCCTTAGAGCGTTCAATTCGTCTCTGAGGTCATCCATTTTTGTAATGATTTCTTTTAATTCCATACTACATGTTGTAAACATAAATTAAAATCCCAATTCTTTTAGATAGTTGCTTATTTCCTTGCGAACTTCAGTTAATTCATTCTCCAGGGTGTCAATTTCTTTTTGAACGGACTCAATATCCACAGGTTCTTCCTCTTCAAAAGTGTCAACATAACGTGGGATATTCAAATTATAGTCATTATCAATAATCTCATCAAGAGCAGCCCTGTGAGCGTACTTGCTAATGTCTTCACTTGCATTGTATGCTCCAACGATTTTTTCAATATCCTGTTTTCGTAATTTATTTTGCTTTTTCCCCTCCTGGTATTCTTTGCTGGCATCAATAAAGAGTATATCCCTGTTTTTACCTTTAGCTTTATTGAAAATAAGTATTGCAGCAGGGATTCCTGTTCCGAAGAAAAGGTTACCAGGCAGCCCGATAACAGCTTCCAGCAGATTTTCATCTATTAAAGCCTTTCTTATTTTACCTTCGGCGCTTCCCCTGAACAGAACACCGTGAGGAACAATAACCCCAATCTTTCCATTTGGCAATGCCGTATCTATCATATGCAGGATAAATGCATAATCGCCTTTACTTCTAGGAGGTATACCACGTAAAAAGCGCTTAAAACGATCAGCTTCAGCACCTTCATGGCCCCACTTATCGAGGCTAAAAGGAGGATTGGCAATTACTACATCAAACTTCATTAATCCCTCTCCTTCAAGTAATTTTGGATTGTTTATAGTATCCCCCCACTCAATGCTGGCTGCATCCATACCATGCAAAAACATATTTAACTTGCATAAGGCCCAGGTATCACCATTACTCTCCTGCCCGTACAGTGAAAAATCTCCTGAAGAAATTCCATCCTTGTTTTTTACCTCCTCTGCCACTGTTATCAACAAGGAACCTGATCCGCAGGTTGGATCACAAATCCGGGCTCCTTTTTTAGGAGAAATAAGCCTGGCAAGCAGTTCAGAAACCTCATGAGGAGTGTAGAACTCACCACCTTTCTTACCAGCCCCCGAAGCAAAGCGCTCGATAAGGTACATATATGCATCTCCGATCAGATCTTCTGCACGTCCCAATACTGAAGGCCGGAAATCCAGAACAGGATTTGCAAAATCGTTGATAAGGTTCTTTAATCTCCGGTTACGATCTTTTGTTTGTCCGAGCTTTTCAGAGTTAAAACTAATATTACGGAAAACCCCATCGAGTTTCTCAAGGTTTTGATCCTCAATTTTAGCAAGTACTTTATCGATTTTTTCACCGATATCGGAATCATTCCTATGTTCATGCAGGTAATCAAACGTGCAACTTTCAGGTAATATAAAACGTTCACGTTTCATTTTGCGCTTTATCAACTCTTCATCGTCTCCGTACTGAATTTTATTTTCAGTAATTTTATCCTTCCATACATCACTTAGATATTTAAGGAACATAAATACAAGAATATAATTTTTGTATTCCGAAGAATCAAATGCACCCCTGAAAGTATCACATGCCGCCCACAATGTGCTGTTTATCTGTTCTTGTGTCGGTCTATTATTATTTTCCATGTTTTCTTCTTTAGTTGTTCCTGAATATATCTATTTTAATTGATTACATAAAATTGTTTCTAAAAGCTTCTTTCTTTTTTCTTTTGCAGCGTTAATTAAATATTGCTCCTTAAGCATTAATTGATTTAGTTCTGCAATTCTATTCTGTTCTTCCATTGAAGGCATTGAAATCTTCATATTCTTCACCGTATCAATATTAATATTTGGAATGTAGGTCCCGGCCATATTCTCCGTTAAATATTGTTGTACTTTTCGTTGGTTGATATACCACGCCACAAAATAGGGATTTGCAATACTTCTGTTTATTCTGATCACAAAAAATGCCGAGGATGCTACAGCAGTTTTTAAATCCAAATCATAGACCATTGCAAAATTATTGGATCCTTTTGCAATGAACAAAATGTCATTCTTTTGGAGATGGAATTTGGATCTAATCTTACCCTCTTCTATTAGCAACAAAGTATTTTCAATTTTTGAATAATTATTAGATAAGTCCTTCATTTGAATAACAAATACACTCCCATCTGGCTCGTTTTCAACTTTACCTCTGAAAGAATAGCCTCCAAATATCCCGTCTATTACAGATATATCAGTTAATTTTATTTCTTTATAGATCATTGCATAATGTTTAGGGTACAAATATAGTAAATATATTTTAATAAACCAAATATTTTATGCATAATATTTAGGATGTTAATTTTATTCCTAATATCTTTGTCGTGGACAATTAGCTCAGATGGATAGAGCAACGGATTGCTAATCAGTAGGTCGCGGGTTCGAGTCCCGCATTGAAAATACTGCAATAATATAATGCAAGGTGGAATAATTTCCACCTTTTATTTTAACGTCACACCCATTTTGCTCTCCTCGCCTGCCATAGCCTTTGGCGTCGGCAGGACTTCGTTCCGCAAAAAGAGTGTTCCTTGCTGCTTTTAAGAAAGAAAAACTTTTTCCCCTCCCCTTTTATTAAGTTTTCTTCGCCTTTGCTAATCCTGTTTGTGTTGGGAGCTCTTAGTCATTTACCCTAAGCTATATTAACATAATGCAATACATTATAGGAAATATTAAGAGAATTTCCGCCCAGCTTCGCTGGTTGACATAAAATCAGATATGGGACGAGGCATAGCCAAGTACCATATCGGTAATGATTTTATGTCAAAGCAAATTACCAGTAATTTTATTTACCCGGTTCCCGGTTTCGCTGATTTTCACATCACCATTCCTCTTCAATAGTCACATAACCATAAAGATCTTTCCTGAAAAGACTGACAATTGTGAGTTCATATTCTGCTCCTGGGATACTATTAACATAGAATTCGGGTTCCGACATACCCAAATTTGTACCACTTGCTCTGCCGTTTTTTTCAGTTAATGTAATCAAGGGAGATCCATCGTTGTTAATTGTACAATATGAAACCTTTATTTTTTGGCTTCTAGAATGTGACTTTGACTTATAGGTTCTGGTCTGGATATATGTATTGGCCACATCGGCTCCTGTTGTAAAGCCAAAGGTCTCTCTCCCACCGACAATCGTTCTCAATACATTATAATAGGCAAGATATTCGGCATCTGCCCCTTTAAAGCGGAGATATGGCTGAACGTATTTCCCATCCCTTATAAGAGAGGAATTTCCACTGCGGGGACCACGTCCACGGGGAGTCAAAGAGCTAATACTTGAATAATAATCACCCCATTGAGCATCCTGGAAAATATTATCAAAAGAGCCTTCAATTGTTATTGAACGACCCTGGATATGGTCGTCAGGATCAATTATTTCCATCAGGCTCTCAAAGAAACTGACAATGTTTGTGAACAAATCGAATACATACTCGAAAAGTGTAATGGGCAGATAAAGTAATCCTTTGAAAGCATCCTGAAAATCTCCTGCAAGAAGATCTATAGCAATAGGACCTACAACCTTTATGGCAAGAAGTGCTCCAGCCATGCCCGGACATGCTATTCCTAAACCTGAAATAATCTCAAATATGCTTTCTCCCGAGAAGATCAATTGCAAGACGATCATACCAATATCAACTCCACCCATTACATTCTGAACTGATTCCATAAAAGATTCATAGCTTATTCTTTCATTAAGAAATAATTGAAAATCTCCTTTAAGTTCGTCTGGCAAGGTTTCCATGAGACTTTCAGAAAGGGCTTCCTTCACAGCATCCATAACAGCCTCTTTGATTGTACTGATTAATTCGTCTCTTAAATCATTAGTAGCCTGCTGAATGGCGTCTCTGACCTCGGCCTTTGACCAGTCTTCCTCCCAAAGTCCAATAGTAAAAGTTGTACTGGTATTGAATATATTGTTGTTAATAAGCCAGCGATCCTGGGATCGAAATGTGCGGGTTTCACCGTTATTTACATCATCATATGTGCCGGTAACCCTACTGTATACAGTATATAGGTTGCCTTCATATAACTGATGTATATGTTCAGGTTCATTAGGATCATAGTTCGGAACCACACTACTTAAATGCCAGTATGGTTCGTCATCTGAACATACCGTCCCATCAAAGGGAATCGGAATACAAGTTCTTTCATTTTGGTCCACGCAATAGAACCAGTCGAGACCAATATCGTATTTATAATAATTTCGGACTAAATGATCGTTGTTCAGGTCAGGTATCCATCCGTCTATAACTGGGGCATGGATTTCCTCAGCAATAACATCCTGAATGTGATTATCCAATGGTTCCGCTAAACTGAATCCTTGAGCTTGAGCATACTCCCTCAATTCATTTAAATTATCCTGAGTGGGATTTGTTTCCAGTCTGTTGGTCAGCGTTTCAAGTCGTTTTATTCTGTTCTGGTACGGCACAACCTGAATACGATCAACTTTCCGGGGTTCTGTTTTTTGAACTCTGGCAGCATTCCATTGAAATTTAGGAGCATCAACAGAAATTGAATTATTCACCATTCGCCTGATTTGGCTTTTATAGTCAGGTCTTATAGCTTCGAGTATATCTTTTCCCAACTGTAATTTGTCGACCTTCTGTCCGGTTCTGAGGTTAGCGTATCGGGGATGAAAGTATTCTTCAGTAAATGATGGAGAGAGATTCTTATATGATTGTATCAGTGATGTGAAATGAGGACTGGTGTTAATCCCGTTTTTAAAAAGCGGTTTTTGAATTTGTTCCTCCAGTCTTTTATACATCAGTGGTACTACAATTCGAACCAGAGGATTATCTGGTCCGATTTCTTTAATTCGACTTTCTATCTTTGCTTTCGTGCGTTCAATTTTTTGTGCTTCAAGTTCAGCTTTTATCTCTTGAAGTTGTTGCGTTGTAAATCCTTTTGATTCCTGAACCTCATAATTTTTGATCCGGATGGATTTATCTTGTTCAATTGGCTTTATTACAGGCTTCTTACCCGCGACTATTATGGGTTTTGAAGATTGATCTCCTGGTGATGTCTCCGGATAAGTGACTTGAACTTTGCCCTGAGCGGTTGTATTGGATCTAAAATTGACAACAGAGATCTTCCACGTCTTTCCTAATGATAGAATATTCCCAGAGACCTTGTATGTTAATGTCAAAGGACTTTGACCATCTTTACGAGCGTAATATTGCGCCCTTCCCGGTCCATTGAGGATTAAAGCCAATTCTTTTGCCGTTCCGCTCCATTCGGCTTTTACTTCAATAATTCCGGTGTTTGTCAACTCAAACTCTGCGATCTCACGATTGCTTCCTTTAAGATTAAATTCCAGGGTAATAATATTCTTCTGCTGAGATGAGATATCTACCTGTTTCCTTATTGGTCGTATTTGACCCATAATACTTTGTGGAATATTCAAGAACACGGTAATCAGGAAAATGAAACAGGTTATAAAAGATAATCTTTGAATCTTCCTGTTATAAATAACTCTGAAATTAAGAACAGACGGGAAAATACTGAATATTTTTTTCATAGCTTCCTCCCTTTTTAGTTTAGAATATAGTTTTAAGTTTTACATTATTTTCCAACGTCCGGATACTTATATAAAATCCTAATTCAGAATAACTTCCAGTAACAGATACTGGATGTTCTCATGAAGACATTGAGATAAATAACAATATGATATCAAATTTACACCAGGGAAAATGCAAAGTCAAGTTTTCTCAAATTATTTTATTGTTTTTTAGAATTTTAAATTAATCTTGAATTCTTTTTTGACGAGCAGATAAGAGAATTTGCGTCCAACTTGCTGGTTTAAATCTGCCTTTGCTACCACCTTCTCCGCCGGCTGGTGGATACGGTAGTCAAAGAAAGCTTCGGCAGACATGTTAAATCAGATATAGCGACAAGGCATAACCGAACTTTATTATCCCCTGCGTGTTTCCTCCTTTATTCGCTTAATATGTCCGCGGCCAAGTCCCTTTACTTCACAGCCAAGCTGAAAATAACGCCGTATTTTATCATCAGTTAAAATTCCAAAACAATCGATTATTGCAGCAGGCTGCCCGATTGTCTTTACCACTTCATCCGGATCCAGCTTCAGATACGGTTCATGAGGTACCGCAAAAATAACCGCTTCTGCATCCTGCAAAGCTTTATTTAAATCCTGTTCAACATGTATTTCTTTCAATTTTTCCTGATTGCGAAAGAACTGTGCCTTGCTCTGTCCAATACCCGGATATGTGTCCTGCTGTTCAAATTCCCACCAGTGCTCAACATAAGGATCATGTACCCTTATCTCAGCACCCATTTCAGCCAGCTTCCTGATCACAATCTCTGATCCGCTGTAGCGCGTATCACCAACATCCTCGCGATAAGCAGCACCCAGTACAAGTACATCCGCAGCTGCAATTGGTTGTCCCATATTACGCAATGCATCACGGGTAAGCTGCCCGACATGTAATCCGCGAGTATCATTAATATCAATTGCCATCGGAGTAATTTTGAATATATCATCCTCAAAACCAAGTATATGCCTGTAAGCCCATACACCAAGGCCTCCGTCCTTCGGAAGACAATAGCCCCCTATTCCCGGTCCCGGGAAAATAATATTGCTGTGTGTCGGACGCACTTTAATAGCTTTTATAACTTTAATCAGATCCACTCCATTGCGCTCGGCAAACAGACTCCATTCATCCAGAAAAGCAAGAATGGTGGCCCGGTAGCTGTTCTCAACTATTTTGGCTGTTTCTGACTCTATAGGCCTATCCATAATTGTGAGGGGAAATTTTTCTGTGTTCAGTACCTCATTCAGGAATCTTATAACCCGTTTTTTTGCTTCTTCGTTGATTCCGCTGCAAACCCGCCAGAAATCACGAATACTGGCAACATAATTACGACCGGGCATAACTCTTTCATAACTGTGGGCCAATAACGGATCTGATTCAATCCCTCGTTTTTTAAATATCTTTTTCATTATCGGATAAGCGACCTGTTCGGTAGTACCCGGAGCTACAGTAGTTTCGATCAGAACAAGTGCATCAGGTGGTATGTGCTCGGCAATAACACCAAGAGAAGCCTCCAGGGCAACCATATCTGTCTGCCCGGTACGAACATCACCCAGATCCTCCTTCAGGTAATCACACTGCACATCAACAACAACAATATCAGCCAGTTTCAACACATCATATGTATATGTCGCTATTAAGGTTTTTTTCTTCTTAACACAACGTTCAATCATCGGATCGACCTCAGGATCTTCAGCTTTTACCGGAGAAACACCTCGATTAAGTAAAGGAATTTTCCAGTAACTTCTCACACTCGGACGCTGCATTCCAATTACAAATTTTGAGGGTTGTCCATTTTTGTCAGTAGTATCGGCTACGATAGCAGCCATGACAGCACCAACAAATCCGACACCCATAACTACCACAATTTCACGGTTCTTTGACCGTTCCTGGTCTATACGTTGTTTCAGGTTTTCAAATTCAGTCTTGTAATCCTCAGGTTCCGGTAAGGGAAATTTTTCCCCCGCAGGACTAATTGAAAATTTCTCAGCCATATTGTCTTTAAGTTTTATTTTGAGTAAATAAAAATATTCAGTCTGTACAACGTTTAAAAGTATCAATAAAATATCTGATTAAAAATTGAATACCAGTGTTTCTATCAAAAAATTATGACATTATATCAAAAATGAGAGTAAATGCCCCCCTGCCCTGCCCAAATCCGTATTTTCGGGTGTATTTTCTGAAAAATTAAACCTAATCATCTGATTAACAGCATTTTACATGTAAGAATACTTGTTCTTTCCTTACCCCTTGCGGCTATACGGAAAAAGTATATGCCATCAGCAACCCTGCCGTTATTTTGATCAAGTCCGTTCCATTCCATGACATAATAACCTGATGGTTTATCAGCATTTTCCAGAGTAATAATGTGTTGACCTGCAATATTATAAACCGACAGATTTATATGAGCACCTGAATGTAACCGGTAAGGCAGATATGTAACACTATTGAACGGATTAGGATAATTCTGATACAGTGTCATTATTTCAGAAGTTACAACATTCTCAGGAATAATCATATCATCAGCGTCCGGAGAGCCTCCTGTATAATATGATGCGCGCCAGTACTCAGGAAGATCCTGGTTGTTAGCAGGATTATATTCAGTAGGCACCAGCGACCTTCCTCCCCCATCTGCTTCTACAGGCCAGCCACCGCTATCACGATACCAGAAGGAACAAAGTGTATCTCTTCCGGGATTAATCAGAACAAGGCTTTCTCCACTATTATCTAACTGTCCCTCAAATTCATCATAAGGTAAAAATCCGTAACGATCATAAAAACAATCACTGTTTGAGGCAAGTACAACAAATCTTTGCGGTTTTAGAGGAAAATCCTCTTTAAACTTATATTCTATACCCTCAACGAAATGTATTCCTCTGAGGTTTAATGTAGAAGAACCTGTATTTTTTATTTCAATGAACTCAAACTCCCTGTCCTCAACATCTTCCTCATCAAGTGGATGATAATGGATTTCGGTTATTTTCAGATCGTAGTAATTTTCAGGAATTATAAAATATTGCTCGTTTGTTGCGCTCCATTCTCCGTTATGAAATGTTCGGGCTTTAATATAACAGGATTCAGTTATTGGAAGCGGACCTGTATACATAATTGCTGATAATGATACAGTTTCCACGGGAACAAAAACTGCAGGGTCACTCCCGTCGATAGTAAACCAGATATTTCCTTTTTCTGATGTCATTTTCAGCAGATCACCTTTCTTTACAATCGTGTGATAAGCGGGATAATTGTTGATAAAGAAAACAGGAGCATCTACATTTGGGAAGAGTCCTGCATTTCTTAATTGGTTCAGGAAGACATCTGTTCGATTCGGGAAGTAGGTATTCAGCATAAAATGTCTTTGGGGCAGCCAGTAACTCTCTTTAGTATAGAGATCAAAGGGTCCCGCCGTTTGCCACTGGTGTACGTCGCGGCGGTAATCACCCCAGCGTGCTGATTCTGCAAGCACTGCTTTTTCAATCTGACCGGCCCTGATTGTCCAACGCTGGATAGACTGGCCGGGAGTCAAAACTCCGTCATTAAAACAGAATTTCTGAACACGATCAGCAAAAAGCCGGCGGAAGTCTGCATTTTGCCGTAACTGCTGAAAGATGCAGCTGGGACATTTATCGTTATTTTCAGATAGAATGTTCGCATTAACTCTTTCTACCATATGTTCGGCATCCCAGCAGAAGAACTTAAATCCTTTATCCGGACTGATACGGTTTCTGATGGCTACCCAGTTGTGATGATCCCAATCCCAATTACCACCATAAAAATTTACAAGCATATAATCGGCAAGGTTAACAACATCAACCATAGGTTCAAAAGCCGGATTCCTTGTGCCGTCAGGATTATTACCTCTTAAGCGCTGATAAGCTTCATTACCTGCAAGTCCGGCATTAGCAAGAGACATTGTTGTATTCCATGCAGTGAGATAACCATCAACTGCTTCGGAATAATCCTTAATTACATCATAATCCAGTTTGTTCCCTCCAAAGTATGATTCTGCAAAATCATTATCCATCTTTTCGGAAGGATTATATATCCCCCAGTATAACCCGTTGATATACAGGTGTACATAGATGCCATGACTTGAATGATGTCCCATTGCCAGTTGTGTATCTTTGGTCCATCTGTCCCTGAGATACTGTGCCATTGATCTTTCGCTGTGACTCCAGTGAATCCAGGTATTGCCGAATCCTGCCCTGAGTATGATGTCATTAAAAGTGGATGCAGCATCGTCTCCAAACAAGGGAAAATTAAATTTTGAAGGCCCATATTCACCCCTAAAGATGAGACGGAACGAGTGCTTTGGTGATTTTTCAGGCCTTCTCCCCTCCCCGCCATGTATCTGAATTCCGCAATCTACCTGTAAAGAAACTGAATCTCTGGCATCAAAGTATTCAAAAGATACTGGACGTTCCCAGCCATAGCCCATACCCTGAGCTGTACCGGTGTAGATATATATACCGCCGGTATCACGATCTGCGCTCTTTGAGAAAAAATATCCTTTATCCGTAACCAATGAGATAACAGGCAGGTCGAGTAATGCTACTTTGGCCGAATCTGCAAACTGAGGATCTGCCATCATTTCAGGGTCCATCTCATAATCACCGGGTGCAATCCCGCTGATACTGATAAATTGTGCCCAGGTCGCAGGATAACCTTCAGGAGTGTTTGTCTGATGAATGATATCATCCGGAAAGAGATATGTTCGTGTGGTAATTCTGCTGTAATCCTGATCAACTTTAACTGCGACTGCCCTGATTATAGCAGTACTCTCTATATTTAGAGGAATGGTATATTTTGTTCCATTACCAGCGTTCGGAACACTTCCGTCGGTAGTATAATATATTTCAGCCCCGGGATCGGAGCAATTGATTTCCAGATTGAATGGAGTTAAATAAAACCCATGATTTTTATTAAATACCGGGGATGGCACAAGAGTTCCCCCTGTAAGCGAATTTTCTGCACCTGGTGTCGGTACTAAAAAGCTTAAGTAATGGTTCTCATAATATCCGAAAGAAATATCGGTTTGCTGTACAGGGAAAAAAGGATCAAAACCTGATACAACTTCACCTGCGGGACTTATTAAGGCAAGATACTCGCCGTCACCGCTTAACTTAAAATTTGTATGAAGCTCGTTATCGGGCGTCTTTCTGTTTTTATCAGATGCAAAAATTATGAGGTAATCGTTTTTTTCAATGATGACATCCGGAAAAATCCATTTTCGGGAATTATTTTTTTCATCAGTCAGCGACCATCCCAGCAGGTCAACATCTCCGGAGGAAGCATTGAATATTTCGATCCAGTCAGAATATTCACCATCCTCATCGGTCAGTCCAGTCTGATTGAGCGCCATGAATTCATTAATACGTAACCAACCGGATTGTGCAAACAAAATATGACCTGAGATTAAGTGAATTATCAGGTTCATGATTAACCAGATTACAGATGGAGTTAGCGACCGGGACATGTTATTATTATCATTTCTGTTCAATGGCTGCCAATAAGAGGCTGATTATTATTACTGTAACCGGTTATTTATTACCAGCTTTTGCCTGGCAATAACCCGGTCACTCTGTTTTATCTGCAAAACATAATAACCTGTAAATACTCTCGGAATAGTCAGCTCAATATTCTGATGCCCGGCATCCTCAGGAAACCAGGCTGAATTGAATACTTTTCTACCCAGAATATCATATATTTCAATATCAATTTTATCATTATAAATCAGATAAATGCGCAGATTCATCAGGCTGTTACTAACAGGATTCGGATATATTAGTAAACTCCGTTCATAGCTATTAATATTGCTTGTACCTGCAAGTGGTATATTAATATCCATCCAGTTCAGACGGTCGGTAATCCAGTTTTTCAACCATATGACCTCTTCCTCACAAGTATTTCCGATAAAATGATTTGGCCAGACATACTGGCCAAGGATTGGCCAACTGGTAAAATTTCTGTCAATTGAGGCACCCAGGTACTGGATTGTTGTATCAAGGTAAGCCATAACAGAATCGGTTTTGAAAGCTCCTTCCCTAAGCTGCTCCCATCTGGCTACCAGTCTGTATCGGTATTCTTCATCTTCCATTAAACGTGCCCACCAGTGCATAACAAAGTTCTCGCCAGGGCCATAATTCGGATAAAGCCATCTGTCAGTTGCAAGATTTAATTCAGAGTAGTTCACATTTCCGTAACAAAGGTCAAAATCCCACAGAGGCCCTGCAAACAGCTTGCCACCATCAGAATCCCTTTTTTTATAAAAAAAAGTGCTGTATCTGTAACCATCTACGTTATTTGTAAGTTCCTGAATAATCTGAAAATCGACAAAAGAGTTAATATCCAGATATTTCCTGAAACCATCCTCAGGATCCCTGAACTGATCCCCGTTTAGGTTATTCTCAAAATCCAGGAGAAAATCATGAATATAGGTTTTTTGTTGAGCAACAATTTCATCGGACTTGGGGTACACATATGTAAAACTGTAATTTCTGGCATTATTATAGGTATTTGAGGGATAAGTCTGAAAAAACTCACTATAATCCAGGCCCCATGTTTTATCAACCTTAACAATATATCCTCCTGTCAGGTCATCTCCTGCAATTTCGTCTGGATTCAGTTTGTTAATATTAACCCTGTTTATATCCCATTTAATATTTTCCATCAGCGTATAAACACCCTGATAACTACCATTCAGATAGAGTTCACAGAACCTGCACCTTGGCTGCCAATCGCCCATTTTTCTTCCAAGATGAAATGTTACTGCATTACGCAACATACTCTTATCTGAATATGGTGCATATAGAATCCAGTCTTCTTCCTCAGGCATTCCCAGCAAGGTTGCATCCACATCATTGCCTGCTGAGTCCCGGGTTTCAAAAGAATAGCTTTTTTTAGGAAACATCTGTGATGACTGGCCACGTATCTCAATACCAATGTAACCATCATAATCGGTGCCTTCCTGATATATATTGTTAAGTTGTCCGGGACCATTATTAATAACTTTCAATGATGCTGTTATTTTCGGATCATCAACAATAGACTGACCCCAGGTATCTATAACCACCAGCGGAAGATGTGAAGTTTCATTATAAGGATCGGAAAACCAGACCGGAACTGGCCGGTAAGAGCAACTATTGTCTTTAATACCAATTGATAACCAGGTAGTTGAAGATAAATCTGAAGAAGTTGAGGTACAATTATGAACCTGAAGAGCCAGAACATTATTGCCCTGGATCATATATGCGGAAAGGATATCTGCATCAATAACAAATCTTGCCGGAATACAGCCGGAAGGTAGCCTTGCTTCATAAGTGTCCAGTATTGCAAACTCGTTATATGGAGGTCTGACACCACGAGTGCCTATGTTTTCCCGTGCAATTTCGTGCCCGTTGAGGTAAGCTACAAATGCATCATCAAAATCAACATGAAGAACAGCACCGGAAATAACAGAAGTATCATATAGAATAAAGTATGTTCTGAGATATAAAGAGGTCACAGGACTTATAACAGTTGCATCATCATCATCACCATAGCCTATACCACCTGGTCCTGAGAGCCATGATGAATCATCAAAACCAATATCCGGCCAATCTGATGGAGGTTCTGAAACACCCGCGAAATAATGCCATGTGTCGCTTGCCATAACTACTGTTTCCCAATGATCGACAGATTGCGACCGTACAAAGGCATGAGCCTGATTTAGAAACAGGACTATAAGGAAATATTTTATAAATCCGGTTTTTAGCATAGATTGTTACACACGACAGGATTTGAATACAAACTGATAATCAATATTGTTAATAATTTAACACTGCGGAATAAAAAAGTAAAGTACTTTTACGAACAAATAATTTGAATCGATCCTGATATAAAAATACTGATAATAACTAAATCACTCTATTTGTACAATAAGTATGCCGAAGAAATATGAACCAGATAGAAAAATCAACTCTAACTTTTCTGACCGACCTTTATAGGCACAATGAAAGGGACTGGTTTATAAAAAACCGGAAAAGATATGATGATGCCAGGTCTAATTTTGAATCATTTGTACAGGCTTTAATTAACAGGATTACTGAATTTGATCCTGTAATAAGAGGACTTGAGGTAAATCACTGTACTTACAGGATCAATCGCGACATCAGGTTTTCAAACGATAAAACACTTTATAAAACCTATCTTGGAGCTTATATTGTAAGGGGTGGAAAGAAAAACGGCGATAAGTATGCCGGATACTATTTTCATGTGGAACCAGGTAACAGTATGATTGCCGGTGGTGCGTACATGCCTCCAAAACCCTGGCTTTCAGCAATAAGGGAAAAGATAGATGAGGTGGAAAAAGAACTGGATGAAATTATCAGCAGAGAAGATTTCATATACTATTTTACTAAAATTGAAGGAGACAAGTTAAAAACCGCGCCAAAGGGATATCCTAAAGATCACCCTTATATTGAGCTTCTTAAACTAAAAAGTTTTCTGGCAGCCAGCCGGATTTCTGATGCTGCTGTAACCAGTAGGCACTGTTTTAATTATGTTATCGGTGCCTGCAGGGCGATAAAGCCTTTTAATGACTTTTTTAACGACTACTAGTTGAATAATACAATAGTCAACCTGAATTGCTGGGTGCTGGGTGCTGGGTGCCGGGTGCCGGGTGCCGGACAATGCAAGCAACCAGCAAACAGGACCCAGGCCAGGTCCCAGTAACTTGAGTTAATTACCTTGTTTAACACCTGAATCTTGTATTGATAAAAATTTATATATTTCGTGATAATTTAAAAAACAAGCAAATGAAAAAACTGATTTTCACCCTTTCCCTGTTTCTTCTGGTTTTTATTTCAGCATTCAGCCAATCACCCGGCCTTGAAGTAGGCATGAAAGCTTCTGAATGGACTTTTCCGGATGCGAATAAGAATGAATTCACAATGGATTCATGGGCCGGCAAAGTCCTCCAGATTAATTATGTTGATCCGGATGAATCAGATCTGAATGATCCTTTCAATGATGCGATTGATAAGGCAGCAGATATTGATAAACGAATTAATAAGGATTACTTCAAAGGATTCGGGATTGTCGACACAAAATCAACATGGAAGCCTAATGGTCTGATAAGGTTAATAGCTGGTAGAAAGGCAAAGAAATACGATACAACTATCCTTTTTGATTACAAAGGAACTTTGCAGGAACAATGGGGTCTACCCCGTGACAGTTACAGTGTGGTAATACTTGATAAGAACAGGATTTGCAGGGCAATTTACAAAGGGAAAATTCCCGATACTGAACATGAAAAGATAATTCAGCTTATTATTGATCTCACAAAAGAATAAGCTTTTTAAAAGAAATTGTGGATTAATAGCACTCTGTGTTCCTCTGTGCCTTCTCAGTGCCCTCCGTGTAATACAAAAAATTACACAGAGTTACTCAGAGAATACACAGAGGGCTACAGATTTTTTAATATTATAAACCTGTCCGGATGAATGTTCCTAATTTGCTCCTAATAGCCGGAACCGGCAACAAATCGGGTAAAACATTGATGGCATGCCGGGTAATTGAGCAATTCTGTCATCTGAAACCTGTGGGTATCAAAATAACACCACATGTTCATGAGACTACAGAAGGACTGGTAACAATTGTGGAAGAAGCCGGTTATTCTGTGTTTGAGGAGACTGACAGGAATATGCTTAAAGATACATCGAGGATGTTACGGGCGGGGGCTGCGAGAGTCTTTTATGTAAAAGTTAATGACGATGCACTACCTGATGCTTTTGATGACATCATGGAGCATGTACCCTCCAATGCACCGATAATATGCGAATCCCCTGCTCTCAGAAGATATCTTATACCTGGACTTTTCATAATTATGGACTCAAGAAAAATAAATATACATAAAGATATCAGCCACTTACTGGAAATGCCTCATGTGATGTTTGATCTTGAGGATCTGGAGAGTACATCTCCCCTGCCCATTGATTTCAGGGATGGAAAGTGGTTGTATAAAGAGAAGCAAATTCAGCTATTGTAAAGTCAAGCTTATTTTACTATGCAGTTGTTTTGACTGCTGACTGCTGAATTTCTAATCCATATTGATATGACGCTACTTTATCTCTTTTATATCAGAAATATCTTTTCCCAGTTTAGCTTTTATTCTCTCCAGATCGTTCTTTATTGAAGTCACAGTCTGTATCAGTTGTTTTTCCGGCAAAACCGGATCAGGAAGTTCATTGCTTATGTAATTAACAAATTTCCAGACCTCTTTCACCTCATTAACATGGACTTCATAGGGTTCATAGACCGGATTAAGCGAGTAAAGAACAAGTTTTCCGTCTTTGGCCAGGTTATTTTCTACAACCTTGAATACAATTCCGTCATTAATTGTAAACACAACATATGCTTTCCCACTGATTATTTCCGTCCAGTCCTGCAGGAATTCTCCTGTTACCCATGATCCGTCGGGTATCGGAAGCATTGAATCCCCCTTCAGTTGAAATGTCCTGTATTTTCTGTTGTCAGAAAGAAAGGGTAATCTGAATACAGGGAGTTCACCGATAAATTCCGGATCGGCATAACCTGTGGTATAACCTGCTTTTGCTTTTTCAGGTACAAGTTCAATGTTCTCTCTGTTTTCTGAATTTACAGTTGTGGTAAGTACTCTCAGGTTGCTTCCTTTTACATATGCGTCATATCCCCTTTCGAGCTCACCCAGCTGGCTTTCCGACAATTTAGTCATATCAATTTTCAGCATTGTATCAATTGACATATTGAAATATCCTGAGAATGATACCAGTATCTCAATTCCCGGCTGTGCCACACCATTCTCATAACCACTGAGGGTCGATCGTTTCAGGTTAAGAGCTGCAGCAACATCATCCTGTGTTCTGTCTCTTCTTTTTCTTAAAAATTTTATGTTGGAGGCGAAGTACATAATAAAAAATTGATTATATTGTAATCATGAAATTGATTAAATTCTAATCAAAAGTAAAATATATTTCTGATATAAACAAAAAAATATGATAAAATTTGATTTGACCTCTATCCCCTGGGAATTTCACCCCCCTTCCCCCTAAATGGGGGTTAAAACAGTAATGATTTATCCCCCCCTAGGGGGGATGGGGGGTAAAACTAAATATATGTGATTTTTAATTATATGCAAAATGATTCTCACCGGTAACATAGAAAGATCTGTCCTGCATCTTGACCTCGATACTTTTTTCGTATCGGTTGAGAGGCTTAAGAACAGCAGGCTTATCGGGAAACCGGTGATAATAGGTGGTATGTCGGATCGCAGTGTTGTATCGAGCTGTAGCTATGAAGCACGAAAATATGGCGTAAGCTCTGCAATGCCCATGAAGATGGCCAGGAACATGTGTCCCGATGCAATTGTAATAAGAGGTGACATGGAGTCGTACAGCAATTATTCCCGCATAGTAACTGAAATAATTGCAGAAAGGTCGCCCTTGTACGAGAAATCTTCAATTGACGAGCATTACATTGACCTGACGGGTATGGACCGGTTTTACGGATGCTACAAGTGGTCGCATGAGCTGCGGCAGTATATAATAAAAGAGACAGGATTGCCTATTTCAACCGGGCTTTCAGTCAACAAGACCGTATCAAAGATTGCAGCCGGCGAGGCAAAACCAAACGGCGAAAAAGAGGTAAAAAAAGAGATAGTCCTCCCCTTTCTCGATCCGCTCCCGATAAGCAAGATACCCATGATTGGCCAGAAAACTTATCATACGCTTCGTTCAATGGGCATTGCAACTATATACACCCTTAGGAATATACCTGTTGAAATGCTTGAAAAACTAATGGGAAAAAATGGCATTGAAATATGGAAAAGAGCTAACGGGATAGACTCTACCCCTGTTATCAGCTACTCGGAACAGAAATCCATAAGTACAGAGCACACCTTCGAAAAAGATACCACCGACATGGCGAAGCTGATCCAGATACTGGTAAGCATGGTGGAAAAGATATCATATGAGCTCCGTAAACAGGAAAAGCTCACCTCATGCGTTACAGTGAAAATCAGATATTCAAATTTCGATACCCATACTCTGCAGAGCAGGATACCATATACATCTTTCGATCATGTTCTTGCAGATGCCGCTAAAGAGCTTTTCGGCAGACTTTACCAGAGACGTATGCTTATCAGGCTTATTGGTGTGAGATTCAGCCACATGGTAAGAGGAGTTCAGCAACTCGATATTTTTGACGATACCCCCGAAAAAGTAAACCTCTATATAGCAATGGATAAGATCAGAAAGCGTTTCGGGAGAAATGCGGTACGCAGAGCTGCAGGGGTTATGACTATGCAGGAACGCGAGGAAAAAATTCTTAAGCAGCTTGAATATGTTTCCAATGAACAGAAAATGATGGAGGAGAGACTTAGAGGGTATTGGTTCTAGGTGCTGGGTGCTGGGTGCTGGGTGCTGGGTGCTGCGAAGGCAACAGAAAAAATACTTTGCTGGCGCGGATTTGAACCTTGGACTTTGAACACTGAACGCTGAACGCTGAACGAGAAACGCGAAACAATGTATCTTAACTGCCATTCATATTACAGCCTTCGCTACGGAACAATGTCCGTGGAACAGCTTGTGCAAAAAGCTGCTGCTGCAGAAGCAGATGTAATGGCCCTTACTGATATAAATAACTCGACAGGAATACCGGAATTTGCAGGCGAATGCAGAAAAAACAATATCAGACCTGTTGCAGGTATTGAATTCAGGAATAACAACGAGCTTCAGTATATCGGAATAGCACGTAATAATAGGGGATTGCAGGAGTTAAATGAGTTCCTGTCAAAACACAATTTCGAAAAAATACCCCTGCCCTTCCCCGCTCCTCCCTTCTCCGAATCATATATAATATACTCACTAAGTAAAATTCCTGACCGCAAATTGTTTGATAATGAACGTATAGGAATAAAACCAAAGGAAATCAACAGGTTGCTTACTCTGTCTTCATCATTCAACAAAAACTCAATTGTGATCCTGCAACCTGTTACTTTTGCAGGTAATGATGATATCTTTATTCATAAAAGTCTGAGGGCAGTTGACAACAATATACTCCTCAGCCACCTGCAGCCCTGGCAATGCGCAGGAGAAGATGAAATTTTTACGGTTCAGGAAAACATTGAAAATATCTTCTGCCAACAGCCGGAGATAGCCAATAATACCATAAGGTTACTGGAAGATTGTGATCTGCAGTTTAATAATGAGATCCTGAAAAACAAAAAGGTCTATTCTGCAAGTAAATATGACGATAAACTGCTGCTTGAAAAACTTGCATGGGACGGAATGATATACAGATATGGCAAACATAATGATGAAGCAAAGAAAAGGATTGAACACGAGCTTGAAATAATCGACAAGCTTGGTTTTTCAGCCTACTTTCTGATCACGTGGGACATTGTCAGGTATTCGATGGCCAGAGGCTTTTACCATGTAGGCCGGGGAAGCGGGGCAAATTCGATTATTGCTTATTGCCTGAAGATCACAAATGTCGATCCTATTGACCTAAACCTTTACTTCGAGAGGTTTATCAACCCGAAACGTAGCAGTCCGCCCGACTTCGATATTGACTACTCATGGAAAGAAAGAGATGAGGTAATTGATTATATCTTCAGAAGATACGGATACAGCCATACTGCTCTTCTTGGCACTATAAGCACATTCCGGGGTAAATCAATTGTACGTGAGCTTGGAAAGGTTCACGGACTCCCGAAGGAAGAGATTGATAACCTTATTGATAATCCTTCGTCCGCAACAAATCGTAATGAGATAACTGACACAATTTTCAGGACAGGTCTGAGAATCGCCGATTTCCCAAATATGAGAAGCATTCATGCCGGTGGCATACTTATCTCCGAAGAACCGATAACATGTTACACTGCGCTCGACATGCCTCCCAAAGGCTTCCCGACCACTCAGTGGGATATGTACACTGCTGAAGAGATTGGCTTTGAGAAGCTCGATATTCTCAGTCAGCGGGGAATAGGCCATATTCGCGAAAGTGCTGAGATTATATTGCAGAACCAGGCAATAGATGTCGATGTGCACGCAATACAAAAGTTCAAGAACGATCAGAAAGTTAAAGAATACCTTAAAACCGGCGAGACAAAAGGGTGTTTCTATATTGAAAGTCCTTCAATGCGCGGACTTCTTCAGAAACTTAAGTGCGACAATTATACAACACTGGTTGCAGCCAGTTCGGTTATAAGACCTGGTGTTGCACGCTCCGGCATGATGAGGGAATATATTTACCGCTTCCATAATCCTGGTAAATTCGAATACATTCATCCTGTAATGAAGGAACAGCTTGAAGAGACTTTTGGTGTTATGGTTTACCAGGAGGATGTGCTGAAAGTGTGCCATCATTTTGCAGGACTCGACCTGGCCGACGCCGATACCCTCCGTCGTGCCATGAGTGGCAAGTACCGGTCGAAGCAGGAGATGCAGAGAATTGTAAAAAAATTCTTTTCAAACTGCAGTGAAAGAGGTTATAGCGATGAAATTACCAGAGAGGTGTGGCGGCAGATTGAATCGTTTGCCGGGTATTCATTCTCAAAAGCCCACTCCGCATCTTACGCCGTCGAAAGTTTCCAGAGTCTTTATCTTAAAGCACACTTCCCACTTGAGTTTATGGTAGCAGTGATTAACAATTTCGGAGGCTTCTACAGAACATGGGTATATGTACATGAAGCAAGAAGATACGGAGCCACAATACAACTGCCATGCGTAAATAAAAGCAATTACAAAACAACCATTTACGGTTCGGAGATATACATCGGTTTTATTCATATCCAGAGTATCGAGGAAAAACTTGCCCGCACAATTGAAAAAATACGCAATAACGATGGTCCATTCAGTGATTTAAATGATTTTGTTACACGGGTTTGCCCCGGACTGGAACAGGTTATTCTTCTTATTAAAGCCGGGGCTCTCAGGTTTACCGGCAAAAAGAAAGCAGTACTGCTCTGGGAGGCTCATATGATGATGAACAAAAACAAACAGGAACAAATAAAACCACTCTTCCCCTCCCCTGTCCGTAAATTCACTCTCCCCGACCTCGAACAGGGAAAACTCGAAGATGCCTATGATGAAATAGAGCTTTTTGGCTTTCCGGTGTCGATGAGCTGGTTTGATATGTTGGAAACATCGTTCCGTGGTGACATACCGGCACGTGAAATGATAAAACACATCGGAAAGAAATTGCGGATGGTGGGACACCTTGTAACAATCAAGTACATTAAGACAGTAAAAAAAGAATGGATGAATTTCGGATGTTTTATCGATCCTGAAGGTAATTTCTTCGATACCACCCATTTTGCTCAATCGCTTAAAAATTACCCGTTCAGAGGTAGTGGTACTTATCTTATCCTGGGAAAAGTAGTTGAAGAGTTCGGTTTTCCTTCACTTGAAGTCGAAAAGCTGGCTAAACTTCCTGTTAAACCCGACCATCGTTATGGTTGATAATCAATTGGTAATATCATATCGTGTTGCTTTAATCACACCTTTTATTGATTGTATTTTACGGATAATACCCTGAATAACATTACTATTAGAAACCATTATATTAAGTAATCCCTCAAACATTCCTTCATCAGTATTATAATTATAACTCCGGATATTTACTTTATATTCTGACAGCACATCTGCAATCTTATTTGCAATACCAATATCATCAATTCCAGTAATTTTAATTACAGCAGTAAACAATGGAGTTGTCTTCGACTTTGTCCATCGTGTAACAACAATCCTGTAGGGATATCTGGCAATCAAATTATGGGCATTCGGGCAATTAGTCCGGTGAATCTTAATCCCCTCCGAGATTGTTACAAATCCAAAAATACTGTCTCCGAATACGGGTTTACAACATTTTGCAAGCTTGTAGTCAAGCCCCTCCACTTTATCTTCAATGATAAGAAAATCTGCGTATTGGGTATCAAATTCTTCTTTTAATTCCTTTTGCTGAAGAAGATTATCGGGTGTAACTGTTTCATCTTTCTCTTCTTTCAGAAGAGCCTCTTTGATTGTGAGTGGTTCTATCTTACCTGATGCAATCTGAAAATAAAGATCCTGAGATGTTTTCAGATTATAAATTGTTAATAGTCTCTGTATTATAGCGTCACCATATGGAATCTTCCAGTTCTTGAACCTCCGCATCAGAATCTCCTTTCCTTCGGCGGCAGCTTTTGCCTTTTCTTCATTCAGCGCCTGTTTTATCTTGTTTTTTGCTTTAGTCGTAACAACGAATGATAACCAGTCCTGTTTCGGTTTCTGGCTCTTTGATCTGATTATTGCGACATGATCACCATTCTGAAGAACATATCTTATTGTTACATTCTTACCGTTTACCTTTCCCCCCACGCATGATGCTCCCACTGCAGTATGGATATCGAAGGCAAAATCGAGGACTGTTGCCCCGGCAGGTAGCTGTCGCAAATCACCTTTAGGTGTGAAGACAAAAACTTCGTCAGTATAAAGGCCGGATCTAACCTGGTCGAGAAATGAACTGTCTTCCTTTTCAGATGATTCAAGGATCTCACGCATTTTTGTCAGCCAGGCATCAAGCCCGCCCTCCCCTTTTATTCCTTTGTATTTGAAATGTGCCGCAAGACCTTTTTCTGCAATCTCGTCCATTCTCACCGATCTTATCTGTACTTCGATCCACTTGCCTCTTGGACCGACTACTGTTGTATGAAGAGATTCATAGCCATTTGATTTAGGTACTGAGATCCAGTCTCTGAGGCGACTCGGATTTGGCTGGTAAAGATCTGTAACGATCGAATAAGTACGCCAGCAGTCAGATTTTTCATGTTCAGGATCACTATCAATGATAATTCTTACTGCAAACAGGTCATAAACCTCCTCAAATTCCACACCCTGCTTTTTCATTTTAAGCATTATGGAATGTATTGATTTTGTGCGACTTTTAATAGTGAACCTAAAGCCTTGTTTTTCAAGTTTTTCACTCAGTGGAGCTGAAAATTCACGGATAAGTTTATTTCGTGATGCTGTGGTCTGCTTTAATCTGTAATCAATATAACTGTACTGTTCCGGTTCAAGATATTTAAGAGCCAGATCTTCCATTTCTGACTTGATATTATAGAATCCCAGGCGGTGAGCCAGTGGTGCATAAAGGAAATAAGTCTCCGAGGCCAGTGGCAGCCTTTCCTTTTCCGGGGCATTATCTAGATTCCTCATGTACTCAAGCCGTTCAATAAGCTTAATCAGTATGACCCTCACGTCATCCGCAAGGCTCAGGAGCAGTTTACGGAAGTTTTCTGCCTGGTATGAGGATTGCATTGAATTTATACTGGTGATACGTGAAAAACCATCCAGTATTTCTACTGCTTTTTCCCCGAACTCATACTCAAGCTCTTCTCTGGTGGCTTTAATCTTCCCGTAAGAATCGTGCAGAAGTGATGTTATAATGGAGGTTAGCCCCAGTCCCATTTCACCTGCAATAATCCTTGCAACCGATAGTGCATGAAGTATCTCAGGTTCCCCGGTAATAGTAATATTATCACCACAGGCTGAAACAGCAAGATCAAGTGCCGTCCTTACTTTTCTTATTTCAGAAGGTTTGATTGTGTGCTTTGCAGCCTTTAACAAAGCCCTGTAACCTGAATATATCTGCTTAGTTTCCACCCGGTTCTTACCTGGAGTCAGGATTGCCTGAAAGTAAACAAATTTGACTCAATTTAACAAATTCTATCCATTATGATATACAAAAAATCCCCGGTTCTTTTTTGGGATCCCGGGGATTTAAGTGAGGATTTTATGTTTTACCTGAACGAGATTCCCAACCCTGCTGATAGTACATTATAATGCGACCTGGTATAGTCAATATGGAATGTCACTAAAGCCAGTTTTAATCTGATACCGGCATTCGCTCTGAGTCCGGAGAAGTTTTCAATACTTACAAAAGGAAAATCCTCTCCTGCGATGACTCCACTATCGTTGTATTCAGCATATGGTACAGGACCGGAAACCAATGTTGGCGTAGGGTAAAAACCTTTCAACTTTATTTCCGTTTTTGTTTTACTATAACCAAGTCCTGCATAGAATGTAATAACCGGAAGATTAAATGATCCTACTATACCTGCGTTAAGTGCTCCCACACCTGCAGCCAGTTCCTGATCTATGAAATCAGTAAACGGATCATAAGAGGTGTAATTCTGCGGTTCTCCTGCCTCCAGTTCAAGCGGTACGTTTGCTGACAGTTTTGTATAACCGGCAAACGCAGAAACATCAAATGGAAATAGCTCGTTTCCCGGAATATATTGAATAATACTGTGCATTATTCCTATACCCCAGAGAGAAATGTCACCCTCATGTATGGGTATCTTTGGGATGAACCGTCCTTTAAGCTCCGTCCCAAGCGGAAGACCCATGCCAACCTGTAATGTAGGAACCGGGATTATCTTCCATCCGGTACCGGGTGGAGTATTAAAACTTGACAGAGTTACACCACCAGTCTCAACACTTAACTCCGGACCATCCTCCTCAGGTCCTGCGATAGTTGGCGCAATTCCTGTGCCGGTGACGTTCGGTGAAAGACCGATTGTTGAAACATCAAATGTAGTAGCAGAAGTTGGTACAAAACCCGCATTTAACCCGAAGGTGACATCGAAGCCGGTCCATTTATGTGGTTTGGCAGTGTTATACCAGCTTCCGTTAAGCCCTGCACCAAAAGCATTGGCCCAGGGAGTGATATAAGCTTCAATGAGCTTAACACCATCACTGGCACCTGCTTTCAGAAAATCAACATTATCCATCTGGGAAAAAGAAACTGATGAAATGAAAAACATGGAAATCATCAGAGCTCTAATCTTGTTTAAAAGAGGTTTGTTCATGATTGCATAATTTGTTTCACATATGATATGACACGCAAATATATTATAAACCTCAGAAAAAGCTTTTTATTGCTGATTATCCCATAATAGTCAATCTTCAGGTTGCTTTTTTTCAATATTGTCCAGTTGTCTCAGTTCTCCTATGCCGGAGCTTTTTGAAAGGTCAGATATAGATTTCAGATCCAGATCACCTTTAACAGAAATAAGGACATTGCCTCCCGGCCCCCCCGAAATGACAAGAAGTTCAGTTATCACCTCTCCGTTCTGGCGAATCAGAAACTTCATCACTACACTGTCTTCCTTAACGACCATCAGCTCTTCATAGACAGAAAAATCAAGCTTTCTGCTCAGTTCATTGTAAAAGTTGATATCCCTGTTAAGCAATGAATCATTAACTGTCAGAATTCTGATTGATTTAAGGCGGCGCATGATGTTTTCCACTTCATCCTTTGGAGCATCCTTATCAACAAAGAGGCCGAACATCTTACTTGATATGTAAATAGTAGTAAAGCCTTCCCTTTCAGAGTATTTATCAAAGAGCTCATCTATTGGATTTTTCTGGGCATTTAAGACTGATGCCAGACATAAGGCGGTTGCGAACAGAAATAACTTCTTCATTTTTATTTAATTGTTTGTTTTCTTTTTATTAATTATCTAATCCGGCGTTTTCAAGAGCTTCCCGGACATCATCCAGCGTCTGAATATTTTTTTCAATTTTCTTTGCGGTCCGATTCATAACATCAAAACTCCTTTCTGTAACAGTATGAATTTTACTTACTGGCTCAAGGGCCTGAACGGCCTGGTTCATCCTGTAAGAAATATCATATAGTATCTTCTTTGTCTCAGCATAGGCTATATCCGGATCGGTGAAGGTATCACGCGGTTCTGTCCTGTGGATGAAAAAGAAATATGAACCGGCAAGTATCAGTAAACCTGCGGCAATACTACTGAATGAAATGACCAGTCTCCTTTTCCTCCTGCTGTTCAGATAGATATCTTCATTATCAATAGCAGCTATTATTCTTCTCTCAAAACCATACTCAGGTTCAGGGATTTTTTCCATCTGCGAATAGTAGTTGAAGATCTCCTTTTCCTCCCTGTAAGCTTCAGGAATATCTTCATTTCTGAAAAACTTTCGAAGAATAAGTTCTTCTTCTTCAGAGCTTTCCCCGTTATAATACTTTTCCAGAAGTCTTTCCAGTTCCTCTCTGTTCATATAGATATTTTTTATATTCATCTCTTATTATTCTTCTTCCGCGGGATAATATAACTCTTAAGTTATTTATTTTCTGGCTGGTTATTTCAGATATCTCTTCGTATGTCAACCCTTCAATTTCCCTTAATCTGATAATTTGTCGGTACAAATCCGGTAATTCCCTGATTATACCGGTAAGGATATTGTATGTTTCGTTCCTTTCCATCTGTTCATGAGGGGAAGATTCTGTTTCATAGTTGGAGCTGACACTGTTAATGTATTCATAATTAAAATTTTTATGTTTACGAAGTTGATCGATTGAATAATTTTTTATCATCGTTAACGCCAGGGCTTCAATACTATCATATTCATCTAATTTCACACCCATCTTCCATAATCTGATAAAGATCTCCTGAACAGCATCTTCAGCCTCTTCCTGATGTTTCAGAATACGGTAGGCATATACGTAGAGTTTTTTACTGAGTTTCAGAACAAGAACATTGAATTCTTCACGGTTCATTCTTTGTCAGGAATTTTCTGTTAAGCACAAAGATAGACACATATTCCTGTCACGAGGAATATGACCGTAATTATTCAATAGTTCTTTCTCATATCAGCAGAGAATTTTTTTGCCTCTTTCAGGGTCATATTACCCTTTATCTGGATCAGCACATTATCTTTACCGCCAGCTACAAGCAGGAACTCTTTGAATTTATCGCCCTCTGTGCGCACCAGCATCCTTAAATCCTGGTCAGATTCTTTTACACGCATAAACTCCTCATAATCCGAAATATTAATATCCCTGATTATGTTATCATAAAAATTATCCACTTTCATCTCTTCATCTTCCTGTGCCATTATTCTAATTCCTGATATATTGGCAGGTAAAGAGTCGTCATCGATATCATCATCCAGCATTGAAGCAAGTTTCAGGAGGTTGCCGTTAATAGAAACTGATACAAAACCATCCCTGTTAGCATATTTTTCAAACAGGTTATCGATTGATTTTTGTGCATTAACCACTGACAGACAGGTTAACAGCCCAATAAAGCAAAGCAGTCTTTTCATAGCATCGATTTTAAATTAAACATCTGTTTTTATCTTCAAGACGTATCGATACAGGTTTCATTACAAAAAATCCGAAAAATGATTTCATTATTTGCATTGAAATTATTTTATCGTAAATTTGCACTCGCAAAATTTTAAGGAAGATTCAGTAGCTCAGTTGGTAGAGCACATCCCTTTTAAGGATGGGGTCCTGGGTTCGAGACCCAGCTGGATCACAGAAGTGGGAGGAATTATCCTCAAAATCATGAAATAATTTTGTTTAACAATCAGCAATATTATTAGTCATGACAAATGTAATGGGAATATCAAAAGTCAATGAAATATATTCCCCCCTTTCTAGTATATCATAATCGTCATGTTCATAATACCATTGAATGACGAGCTTTTTCTTTTGCAGAGCAACTTGTAAAAATTTTTTGAGGATAGATACTACAATTATTGTACTAAAGCTGTTTAAATATTCAAATGCAATAATTATATTAGTTATTTCAGCAGGATTACGAAGGTATACATCAATCCAATTCATTACTTGTTTGGGAACTTCAGTTTCATTTACCATCAATCCCCGTCCTTTTATCTTAATGATTCCCTTAGGATTAAGAAGAACCTCAGGAGTTTTGGCAGTAGGTAAAATATGAATTTCATCTGTCATCATTTCTTCAGATAAAAATATGGATTTCCCATTTTTTAAATGCAATAATGTTAAAATCCCCGAATGTCAAATTTCAGAAATATAATTCAATTGGGCAAATTGACAGGATCTCTACTTACCGCTAATGACATTGATCTGGAGGAGGGCATGGACTATCTCCAGACAGCAATTTATTTATCAAAAGATTACTGTCCAGATCATCCTATAATACTATCAGCACTGGGATATGGCTGCTACAAAAGTTTGTTTAAAATAAAATTAACAAGCCATCATTTTCTTTCCGAGCTTTATCACGACTAACCACGCCTCTGCTCCATCCTTCACAAAAATCCATCCAGTTTAATTCCATCAGCCAGTAAGATTTTAATAACTATGCAACAACAGATATTTAAATATTTTAAATAATTTTTATAATTTATTAATTTATTTATTATCTTTTCTTTGAAACATAAATTAAATACCTATATTTGCTTTAATAATTTAAATAATAAAGATGTATCTCTTTTGAAATTGCGTTTTATAATATACTAAAATAATTACTTATCAATCTATAAACCAATAATTTATGGAGCGGGAAATCACTCAGGTAGAAGTTTCAACAACCTCGGATATACTCAAAACAGAGCAGGCAATATCTTTCATAAAAGACAGATTTAATAAAAGACTGGCTCAAAGCCTGAATCTTTTTAATGTTTCTGCACCTATTGCAGTTCCTGACGGGACCGGAATAAATGATGATCTTAATGGGACTGAAAAACCAGTGAGCTTTTCAATAAAGGGTATTAAAGGGCAGAAAGCTTCAATAGTCCAATCCCTTGCAAAATGGAAACGCCTCCGCTTAAAAGAATTCGATATTGAACCGGGAAAAGGCATTTTGACTGATATGAGAGCTATCAGACCCGATGAGGATTTGAGCCCCTTACACTCCATATATGTTGATCAGTGGGACTGGGAAAAACATATTTTGCCGGAACAAAGAACTTTAAAATACTTGAGAACAACTGTCGAATCTATTTACGAAGTGCATAAGTCAACTGAAAAAGATGTATGTAATCATTATCCCGATCTTAAACCTGTCTTACCTGATAAAATATACTTCATACATGCTGAAGAACTGTTAAGATTATTTCCTGAACTGACTGCAAAACAACGGGAAGAAAAAATTGCAAAGAGGTTTGGAGCAGTATTTATTATTGGCATAGGAGCCAGCCTGAGCAACGATAAACCACATGACGGTCGTGCACCCGATTATGATGACTGGAGTACACTGAATGAAGAAGGATATTTTGGATTGAACGGAGACATTATCTTCTGGTACCCTGTATTAGAGACAGCGTTTGAAATCTCTTCAATGGGTATTCGTGTCAACAAAGAGTCAATGGAAAGGCAGCTGGAAATAAAAGGATGTTCCGAAAGGAAAAAGTTACTCTTCCACAGAATGTTGCTTAACAATGAGTTACCACTGAGCATAGGAGGTGGTATTGGACAATCAAGGGTATGTATGTTCTTTCTTAAGAAAACACACATCGGGGAAGTACAGTCAGGTATCTGGCCGAACAGACTCCATAAACAATCAAAAGATGGAATGAAACTGTTATGATTAACCTAAGTTGCTGATTACTTATTCCTTGTTTTATATTCCTGATTCCCTTTCAAATACCAGAGTTACTTTGTTTACTCCACCCCTGAAGTCGGCTGACGTCTGTACGATCTTTAAAACACTTCCTTCTTCCTGAAGACTCCATTCTTCACTACTGTTCATTTCAAAACTCTTTCCTCCCCTGTCAAATTTGACGGTTGAACTTATTTTAGCAGACTCAGTATCCCTGTCTTCGGCAAAACCCATATCCGTACTCCATACGGTTGGTGTCTGTCCGATGTATTTTGCTGCTAACCGACTGTTCCGGTCCTTGGTATTCGGATAATTATGCTGACCTGTAAGTGTATATTTACCCGAAATCCTGTAAAAACAGGTCGAGTAAAGCCCGGGCTTCTGGTGTTGTGTTTGGATTTGCTAGCTCTATTGCCTTTACCTGATTGAATGTACATACCAGTACAGTAATCAACACTCCTTTGACTAATGATCTTAATCTCATGCAGTTATAAGTTTCCCTTTTAAAGATTAAATCCTGAAATTTCAACATCCGGCTTCTCTCCTCCCGTATCAGTATCCTTCAGTTTCATTGTAATGACCTTTTCCTCTGCGGGCATAAGCGAAACATAGTTATCGCTGTAAAAGACAGGGAGTATACGTTCCCTGCTCTTTTTGCCTATCACTTTTAACCGCACCATTAAAACAGGGTGTTCAGTAGTGTTGTTCAGCCTTGTCGTAAGAATCCAGTTTTTGCCTGTTTTTCTGACCTGGGTGCTGCTTTCAATTTCTGTAACAGGCAAATCGTTTAACGCCTGATAATTACCATCTTCAAGCCCGCGCCAGTAAAAGTTCTCCGAAATGATTTTATCTCCCTCTGTTAAAGTCAGTTTGATAAAATGAACCTGTGAAAGGCTTCCGGGAAATTCGAGCTTAAAACATTTCACTGTTGAATCTTCAGCACTGTCGAGCCCGGTTTCTTTTTCCCACTGAACCGATCCGTCCATATTTATCAGCTGTGCCTTTGCAGTCAATCCTGCTCTGTCCCTGGCATTGTAATTTACCACCTCAATCTCGTCGTAGACAGGATTCCATTGAATATGAATAGGTTCTGAGGCTTTTTTGCATCCAAAGTATGCAGCAGTCGGTTCAAAATAGTAATCGTATGTCTGCCATACCATTGACGGCCATGCAGGATGGCTCATCCACAGTAAAAGGCCTTTGCGGAACTGACTCCTCCCCTCAAACATGCCCCGGTATCCGTTATAATTTATCCACTGCGCCAATTCAGTGAATTCTTTCGCATTTTGCGGAGCTCCAAAACCTTTTTCGATCATCTGGTTGAATGAGGCAGCTCCCTGTGCTCCCTCAAGGCAGTAATCATGGAGGCCCCACTGGTTGTTCTGGGGCCACAGTGCATATTCAGGCAGAGTCTGCTTAAGGCTCTCATATGTCATTACGTTAGGCATTCCCCTTTCACTGTGAAGTTTATTGAAACCATACAGAAGGAAATAGTCCCTGACAGGGAGCGCCCTGTATGGTCCTCCCCCACTTACAACACCCATGGATGAATGGGATATATAATGTATTCCGGGGTGGACTTCAGGGATCATAGCCCTAAGGGCAGTATCAATCACTTCAGGGGGATTGCCTTCATTCCTGCCACAATAGATAGCAATGGAAGGATGGTTCCTGATACGTTTGACAAGGTCTTTGGCATTGTCCATGAACATTTCAGGATCATAAGGATTAGGACCATCAACCGGATTAGCAAGCCAGAAATCCTGCCATACCATTATTCCATGGCGATCGCAAGCCTCATAGAACTCATCATCACCAGTCTGTCCGACCCAGTTACGGATCATTGTAAAGTTCATATCAGCATGATAACCTACCGCAATATCATATTCCCTCCCACGGTAATTAAGGTTTGACTCAGGGAAACCCCAGTTTCCACCACGACCGATAAACCGTCTGCCGTTAATGTAAATGCTAAGTATCTGGTTTTCTTCATCAAAAGTTATCTCCCGGACTCCCGATTTAAATGTTTTAATATCGGAAACACCATCAGATGTTTTGAAAGCTATCTCAACATCATACAGATAAGGTTCACCATAACCTTTCGGCCACCAGAGCTTCGGATTTTCAAAAAGTAACTGAGGATGGGTTATCGGGTTGAGCTTCAAGACTTTTAATTCAGAGGATTCAAGTGCTACTTCGACTTCAAATTTAATATCCCCATATTTACCTGTTAATTTTCCGGTTATTGATTCTTCGCTATGGTTCTGCAGAGCTACCTCAATATTAATGTCGGCAGTTGATGTGTCAGGTAATGCAAAATCGGTAGTCACAAATGGATCTTCGATTGTAACATCACCCGTAGTTTGTAAATATACATCATTCCAGATACCAATATTTCTTCCCCTGATGGTTGGTATCCAGTCCCAGCCAACCGAGGCATGGTAAGTTGGATTATCTGCTCCCAGTACTCCACCGTTCTTATCAGGGCTTAAAGCAGTTTGTTCCTTTATTACTCCGATATTATCATTTTTTATTATCAACACGGCAATGGCATTTATCTCACCGGGTATAATAAGATCCGTGACATCAAGTCTGCCTCTGATAAATCCTCCCTCAATCCTCCCGGCTTTTGTACCGTTTACAAATATGTCTGCTTTCCAGTTGATACCATCGAAATTCAGGAATAATTTTTTCCCTGTAAAACCGGATGGAACTTCAAATTCATTACGGTACCAGAAATCAGAATTAAAAAATGATTCGGAGATCATTAACTGGTTATCACCAAAGTTTGGGTCAGGTAGGGCTCCGGTATTCAAATAGCTTATCAAAGCTGTTCCGGGAACAGTTGCAACCACCCAGTCATTAGTTACATAACCAGGTTGAGAAATTGTCTGACCACTTGAAATCACTGCGGATGATCTCTGTATTTTCCAGTTACCTCCGATAAGATACATTCGGTTGCCTGAGATATCCGGACTCTCCTTCTGTTTTGGTGCCAGGCCGCCTGTACCAAATATTTCGAGTTCACTTAAAACATAATTTTTACCGGATGTAGTCTCAGTCATCAGGACCCTTACATACCTGCCTTTTACATTATCGCCCACGGTAATTTCATCAATCAGGTTATCATTCGGGGGAATAGAAGCCAGATCGGTCCACTTTTCAGAATCATCAGAGACCTGTACTGAACCTTTTGCAGCTTTGTTTATCCAGTGCAGTTTAATAAGATCAAATGTACTTTGGCTGCCAAGGTCGACATAAACCCATTCCTCACCAGTACCGGCGCTCATCCAGGCGCTTTTGAATATGTGGGAAGGAGCCATTTTTAGTTTTTTCTCATCTTCATAGAAATCCAGGTCTCCAAATGTCCAGGTTTCAGCACAAGGTGCTGCCATACTTATTCTATAGTAGCGGTACGATACCGGGTTACTGAATTCGAATGACTTGTTTAATAACCTTTGAGCTCTCGGCATTCTGAAACTGAATCTAAATGATGGTTGTGGTGCAGTTGAATCTGCAGCAGGAGGACCCATCATTCCTGCAAACTGGTTTGCAGGCCGGCGCCTGGCAGAATCCCTTTGCTGCTGGCCTGTACCGGTAAACATCCTTGCAAACGGATTCGGCCTTTCCTGGCCTGGCAAACCGGTACCTCTAAATTTACTTAGCTCATTCCATTTTTCACCATCATTGGAACCGGAACAGATAAACTGCCATCCCCCGGGTTTCTTCTCATCGTAGGTCAGATTACCATTTAGGTTTATTCTTGTGATTTCAGGAATATCTTCCGTTCCCTTAAGCTCAAACTGAATCCATATTTCTGCTCCCTCAACAGTCAGAACTGTTACACTGTTATGGTCGAGTAACCATTCACGCTCATTCTTTGGCAGCTCACCCTGGCTGGTTGAGAGTGCAATGCTTGCCGGCATATCATTTATAATAAACCCATCAGTAACAAGCTGAGCGGTAAGGTTATAATCATAACTCGAAGAATGGTATGCAGGTCTGAGCTTTGCTATATTGCGATAACTCTCATTATCAGGTAACAGATCGGGAGAAAAATCCTCTAATGGATTGCCCGGGTATATTCCCACGCCAGAGGTATAATAATCGGCTTCTTTTTTACACCCGGAAAACATAACCAACAGGCAAAAAAGTTCCGGTAAATAAAACAGTGAAATTCTGGTTTTCATAGCAACAGTTTTTTAAAATTAGTCAGTAGTTTTTTTACTTATCAATGTGGTAAAGCCGGCCGGATGAAGTGTAAATTCAACCATGCCATCAGTAACCGGGACTTCTCTGGTTTTAGCCATACCTGTGGTATTATCGGTTACATATACCTCCATTGACGCTATACCTGAAGGTATTCCCTTAATAGTTGCCTGACATTCAGGAACTGTTTTATAACAAGGAGAATATTAACTTAAATAACTATTGTTTGTCATAAACTATAGTTTCTGACATATCGCCGTAAGATGAAGAAGCGCTGGAATCAATTACCATGTTACTACCATCCATTTTAAAGATTTCAATAAGTGTCATTTCACCGCCGTCACCCATAGGAAATATGGTTGTAATTTTCAAAGACTTCTTGTCATCAGACCAGACAGCCTTCGATTTTTTCTGCATATCCTGCCAGCCCGGATTGATACACTCCTTTCCGTCAAGTGTAAATTTATCGTTGGTAGTAAATTCCTGATCCTGGAACATGGAATGTTTTTCCACATCTAAATCATTGCCTTTTTGTGCAATGATTATCTCTACGGGAGCCATGCTGAACTCCTGGTTCAATTTACTTTTTGCACTGTTTAATTTCCAGCTTCCGGTGAAATCCGGTCCCTGTGCTGATGCAATTGATGAAATCAAAAACGCTGTTAAAAGGATGACAGTTTTTTTCATTATTTATGGTTTTAAAAAGTTAACACAATAAAGGTCAGAAAAAAATTGGAATTAACCAGCCGGATTATTACAGTAATTTCTGGAATAAATCAACCTTACTGAAAGAAACAGTATCAGTACCTGTGACTAAGTTGACTCTTTTCAGGGGCTTAATTTCATGTTTACGACTTTTTTCATTAACTTTATAAAATAATAGCATGTTAAATGTTGAACAACTAATGTATTAAGACAAACAAAAAAAGTTCTTAAAAATCATTTTATGCCAGATTCCAATATAAAAAACAAACAAAAAATTGCTGTACTTGGCGCAGGACATGGCGGATTGGCTATGGCTGGTCATCTGGCTCTTATGGGACATAAAGTGAATCTTTTTAATCGTGGCGAAGAGAGGTTGTGGGGTGTAAAATCTTCAGGTGCAATTGAAATAACGGGAGAAATTGAAGGTTTCGGTGAAATCAGTCTGGCAACCATAATAATTGCGGATGCAATAAAAGATGTTGAGTTAATAATGGTAGTAGTGCCAGCTAACGGGCATCGCTGGATTGCTGAACAAATTGCACCACATCTGGTTGATGGTCAGATCGTTGTACTTCACCCCGGGAGAACATTCGGTGCAATTGAGTTTAAACATATACTTATAAGTAAAAAGGTCACTGCTGATGTTACCATTGCTGAAGCCCAGACTTTTATTTATGCCTCACGGGCAACAGGTCCTTCACAGGTTAACATTTTCAGAATAAAAAACTCAATTCCTGTAGCTTCTGTCAGAGCCCATCTTATTCCGGATGTAATAAAAAAAGTACGTCAGTTCTACCCTCAGTTTGTACCGGGAGACAATGTATTTAGGACAAGTTTTGAAAACATAGGAAGTGTTTTTCATCCGGCTCTGTGCGTTTTGAATGCAGGATGGATCGAACACGATATCGATTACCAGTTTTATCATGAAGGTGCAACACCTTCAGTTACGAAGATCCTGGAGAAAATAGATGAAGAGAGGGTAAAAGTCGCTGAAGCACTTGGTATCAGGGCTATTACTGCGAGGCAATGGTTGTATATGGCTTATAGTTCTGAAGGTAATACTCTGTTCGAAGCTATGCGTAAAAACAATGGATATCGCGGCATCCTGGCTCCCAGATCGTTAAGAATGAGATATCTGGAGGAGGATATCCCATACAGCCTGGTTCCTATGGCATCGGTCGGAAAAATGTTCCAGGTGGATACACCAACTATCGATTCAGTTGTTAAGCTGGGTTCAGAGTTGAATTCCACTGATTACTGGTCAATAGGAAGAACGGTGGATAACCTTGGCATAGCTGGAATGAGCCTGAGAGACCTGAGACTTTTTGCTATCGGAGAATCGGTGAAATGATTACAGATTCCTGTCATGTTAGAATCACACTTAACGCTTCCAGCGGTATCTGACAGGAATATACAATAAATAGTATTTAATTTAGATTTATGAATATAAAGACTATAATTGGTGCTGCCATTGGCAACTGTGTTCATGTTGGGGGATTACACCATTTCCTGAAACTGGCAGAATCTGAAGGATATAAAACTTATTCTCTTGGTCCTGCAGTGTCAGTAAAAAGGTTGATAAAAACTATAAAAGAAGAAAATCCATTAATCACAGCTCTTAGTTACAGGCTCACGCCTGAAACTGCCTCTGAACTCTTCGGGGAGCTGAAGCGTGAACTGGCACAGGCTGGCATTGAAAACATCCGGATGATATTCGGAGGCACCCCTCCTGTTGCCGTTGTTGCCAGGGAATCAGGAATTTATGAACATGTTTTTGATGGAACCGAGCCTGTCGAATCGATAAAGGAGTATTTGAGGGGAAGTAAAGGAATGCATCAGGAAGAATCGGTTACAGATACACTGGTTGAAAGAATCGCACAGAAATATCCATACCCGCTTATCCGTCATCATTTCGGACGTCCTACCCTGAAAGAAACACTTGAAGGAGTTGTAAAGATTGCTGAGTCGGGTGTTCTGGATGTCCTTTCCATTGGCCCTGATCAGAACGCACAGGAACATTTTTTCCATCCCGACGAGATGGACCACAGCCAGGATGGAGCTGGTGGTGTCCCTGTCAGGAAAGCTGAAGATCTGGAAGCTATTTATCAAACCTCCCGTTGTGGTAACTATCCTCTTGTAAGGTGCTACTCAGGTACGCGTGATCTATTGAAGTGGGCTGAAATGAGCGTCAGGACCATAAACAACGCATGGGCAGCTATTCCGTTATGCTGGTATAGTGTAATGGACGGTCGATCAAAACGTTCGCTTAAAGATGCAATAAAGGAGAATCAGGAAGTGATGCACTGGTATGCCTCTAAGGGTATTCCGGTCGAAGTAAATGAATCACACCAGTGGAGTCTGCGTGATGCACACGATTCATTAGCCGTAACAATGGCCTTTCTGGCTGCATATAATGCGAAAAAGATGGGTGTAAGAAATTACGTTTCCCAATACATGTTTAACAATCCACCAGGCACTTCGGCTGAAATGGATATCGCAAAGATGCTGGCAAAAAATGAGATGATAGAAGAGCTCTCAGACGAATCGTTCACAGTATTTCGCGAAGTAAGGGCGGGTCTTGCACATTTTTCTTCATGCCCGTCTTTCGCCCAGGGGCAGTTGGCAGCTTCAGCTGTTATCAGCATGGCATTGAAACCCCATATTCTGCATGTTGTAGGCTTCAGCGAAGGCGATCATGCTATCTTTCCTGAAGAACTGATACAGAGTTGTAATATTGCTCATGGGGTGCTCCACAATACTCTATACGGAATGCCTGACTTAACAGATAATAAAACAGTAACAGACAGAAAGAATGAACTGAAATCAGAAGCCAGAGTATTGCTCGATGCAATACACATATCAGGTGTGAAGGAAAGTGATGATCCCCTGTCAGACCCGGGAGTCATATCACAAGCAATCAAAAAAGGGATCCTCGATACACCACACTTCCAGGGTAATCCTCACCTTTGCGGAAAAATAATCACACGACTGATTAATGGAGCATGGTATGCAATCGATCCGTCATCAGGGGAGAAGTTAAGTGAACAACATAGAATCAGTCAAATAAACTGATAATATGATAATTAATATTAATAATTATATAAACAAAAAATTAATTGATTATGGCAGGAATTGCAGGAATAGCACGCCAGGGAGCGGAAAAAGAAGTAACGGAAATGCTTGACAGGTTGAGTCATCGCGGTAGAACAAATAGAAAAATATTCGGAACCGAAGGAACAACAATGGGTATTATATGGAATGAAGTTGAAGATACAACAATTGCAGAATATCTCGAAAAAAGAAGTGTAGGTGATGACCAGGGGCCGGGACATTGTGCCTTTGCACAGGCAGAAAAAGGAAAACTCCTTCTATACAGGGATGAACTTGGTGTTTCTCCTCTGTATGCCGGAAAGGATAAAACAGGATCTGTCTGTTTCTCCTCTGAGGTTAAAGCATTGTTCCCTATCGCTGATAATATAACTGAAATACCAGCCGGTCATAAATCTGATGGAACCCTCACTCAACAGTATTTTGAACTTGTATCATCCTCTGCCGCAAATGATATTCCTGGCCAGATCGCTAAAGAACTGAGAAGAAAACTCGATAATGCTGTTCAGGAATGTATACGAACAGATGATATCGGCTCCTGGTTATCAGGAGGATTGGATTCAAGTGCTATATGTGCTATTGCATCGCAGCATATGAATCGGTTAAAAACCTTCACTGCCGGACTCAAAGGTGCGCCTGATCTTGAATTCGCGAGGGAGACAGCCAGATTTCTCAAATCAGACCACCACGAAGTAATTGTCACACTTGATGATCTTATTCGCTATCTGCCCGAAGTTGTCTATTACCTTGAATCATTCGATGCATTACTGGTACGATCAAGCATCACCAATTTTATTGTGGCAAAAGAAGCATCAGACTATGTATCAGAGGTGTTTTCAGGGGAAGGTGGTGATGAGTTGTTTGCAGGTTATGAATACCTGAAAACCATCCCTCATGATCTTTTAGGCCAGGAGCTAATCAGGATAACAAAAAAACTGCATAATACTGCTCTCCAAAGAGTTGACCGCTGTGCCTCTGCACATGGAACAATCGCCCATACTATTTTCACTAATCCCGAGGTAGTCAGGTTTGCATTCTCTATCCCTGTTAAATTTAAGATTTACAAAAATGTGGAAAAATGGATACTGAGAAAAGCAATGGAGGGTTCTCTTCCCGGTCAGATACTTAACCGGCCCAAGGCAAAATTCTGGGAGGGAGCAGGTGTGAAAGAGCTGTTATCTGATTATGCGGAGGACAAGATAACTGATAATGATTTCAGGAAGGAACGTGAACTTCCCAATGGCTGGTTGATCAATACTAAAGAAGAACTGTTTTATTACAGGATATTCAAAGATCACTTCGGCAAGGATACTGATCTGTCCTGGATGGGAAGAACAGATGGTAGTCCTGTTACCTGATACCCTGCATCCTCAACAATCCGGATAAAACCGGTTTTTATTTACCAAGAACAGGTATCTGCCTGTTGATCGATTCCTCAAGGGAGATTAATGTTTCTGTTCGTACAACACCGGGTATGCTCTGGATCTTTTCTGTGAGTATAGCCCTTAAATGTTCATTATCTCTTGTATAAACCTTGATAAACAGAGAATAATTGCCCGTTGTATAGTGACATTCAATAATTTCAGAAATCTCATTGAATTTCTTAATTACATCTTTATATTGCCCTGGGTGATCCAGAAATATACCGATATAAGCACAAGTCTTGAAACCTACCAGAACAGGGTCCACTTTGAATTCAGAACCTTTTATCACACCAATCCTCATAAGCCTCTGCACACGCTGATGAATTGCAGCTCCTGATACATTACATTCCCGCGCAACTTCAAGGTATGGAATCCTTGCGTTTTTTGTAATTATATCGAGAATTTTCCTGTCAAGTTTGTCGATTTGTATGTTTTCAGCCATTATAAAGTTTTTTAATTAATACTTTGTAAATAAATGCGTTTCTGACTGTATAATTTTAAAGGAAATATAAGGATAATTATCAGTAATTTCAAATAGACATGGCAGGACTTTAACTTGTTTATTTCAGGAATCCCTGTTAATTATACCGGTTATATCTCTGATGTCGGAAAGACCTTTTCTGACCAGATAGCTTTCGATACCTTCCAGTATCTTTACAGGGGCTACAGGATCTATAAAGGATGCCGTTCCAACCTGTACTGCGGTTGCACCTGCAAGTATAAACTCAATCGCATCAGAAGCTGTCATGATGCCTCCTATGCCAATTACTGGTATCTTAACTGCTTTTGCAACCTGCCAGACCATACTGAGTGCTACAGGTTTGATAGCCGGACCGGACAGTCCTCCGGTAATTGTTGAAAGGGATGGTTTCATAGTGTTAACATCCATAGCCATCCCCAAAAGAGTATTGATCAGCGAGACTGAGTCTGCACCTTCTTCCTCGGCTATCCTGGCAAAATCAACAATATTTGTAACATTGGGAGATAATTTTACTATAAGCACCTTCGAATAGACAGCCCTGACAGCTCTGATTACTTCCCTGGCAGAGTCGGGATTAGTGCCAAATACCATACCTCCCATCTTTACATTCGGACACGAAATATTCAGTTCAATAGCAGGGATTTTATCAAGTTTGTTGATTCTTTCTGTCAGCGCCACGTAATCTTCAACATAACTTCCATTAACATTTACAATAACATTAGTGTCATAATCTGAAACGCGAGGATATATATTCTTTTCGAAATAATCAATCCCTTTGTTTTGAAGACCAACAGTATTCAGCATACCTGAAGGTGTTTCAGCCATCCGTGGATACGCATTACCCTCTCTGGCTTCCATAGTAGTTCCCTTCAGAATGATCCCTCCCAGCCTTGAAACATCAAAGAAATCGTCAAATTCAGTACCATATCCGAATGTTCCTGATGCAGTGAGGACAGGATTTTTGAAGGTTAGAGTACCTATTAAAAAGCCAAGGTTTACCATTTAAGATCTTTTATATTGAAAACAGGGCCATCGATGCATGTACACAAATTACCCCTGACTGTTTCGGCCACACAGCAAAGGCATACTCCAAAACCACACGCCATAAGTTTTTCAAGCGACACTTCACATTCTGTCCTGTTCTTTCTACAGTAATCAGCAACGGCTCTCATCATAGAATCGGGACCGCAGCAATATACCATATCGTACCGTGACTCTGAAAGAACGGAATGGTCTGTTAATACCCCTCTTTCTCCCCTCGAACCATCCTCGGTTGTAAGATAAACCTTTCCAATGTTCTGATACTCTTCGTATTCAATTATCCTTTCACTGTTGCGGAATCCCAGCAGGATATCTGGTCTGAAGCCATTTAAATTTAAATATTTTCCAAGGAATAACAGGGGAGCAATACCACATCCTCCCCCTGTAAGCAGGAGCCTGGCATTTTCAGAAGGCAAAGAGAAAGAATTACCCAGCGGATAAATAATATTGAGGATGTCCCCTTTTTTTAACCTTGAAAGTACTTCGGTTCCTTTACCTGCTATCTGGATAAGCAGTTTAACAGTATTCCTGCCATAATCAACATCATGTATCGAAAACGGCCGGCGCAGAAAAGTATCCGGACTTCCCTCCACCTTTACCTGAACAAATTGTCCTGGCTTTAGTTCAGGAAGAACCTCATCACAGGCAAGCTCAAGAATAAACAAATTATTACCGGGATTTTTGTTTTCGACAACTGTAAAATCCCTTATCTGCTTAGTCATTTATACTGTAGTTTGCAGCAAATATAAGTCTAATGGCTCATTTTGTGAAATAAAAACATTCGATCAATTATTATTCCCTGGAAAATATTCTTCAAAGCTGTTATTGTCGTAAAACCATACAATTTTTTTTACTCCGTGTTCCTTTGATTTTTTATGTGACAGAAATTCCTTTGCTTGCTGCGTTTTAGCTGTTCCTGATGATTCAGTTAATGTTTCCTCTGTCTCATTGATTACAGGTCCGGTAATTTCTTTAGTGTCATTATCATCATAATCAGAGAACAAATCCTTCATTTCTGGCTCCCTGTACATTTCACCCTTTCCAAATAATAACCACTCGATTGATAAAAATGAATATTTTTCAAGCATTTTTAAAATAAAATCGAGACTTGGCTTGTTTCTCCCGGAAAGAATATGAGATATACTTGATGGCTGTACCTCAATCTCTTCAGCAAATTGTGCTGATGTTTTATTTTCTCTTTTGAGAAATTTTCTTATGCGTTCTTTCATATTTATTTATATATCACAAATGTAAATATTATATTAATTACATGTGTAACTTATTTATTTACATATGTAATTATGTGGTTTACAACAATAAATGTGCTTGTATATTAATAATTATAAATCATTGATTTATAAAGAAATATAAACCTGATTCTTTTGAAGTATAATTACAGATTAGATGTATAAAAATCTGATAAATAATATACTAATCTTAATATCTAAAGATTTTTAGTCCTGTTTAACCTTATATAACATGATTTTTTATATTTATACATCAGATGATCTTAATAAAGTTATTGGGATATAAATATATATAAGCATTAAGAATTAGAAATAAAATATATTTACAACTGTAATGATAATTTTTATAATATTGAATTACATATGTATAAAAAGGGGGTATTTTGCCCATTTACAATTGTAAAGTAGTCAGTATCGAAAAGAAATAAAATAAAATAACTTTAATAAATCATGACTGAAGCTGTTTTTTGGGATATAGACAGGTCTTTTACTCAAATATTCAATCCTCACAGATTTAATATTTCAAAATACTAACGGATTTTAAAGGAATTATCCCTAAGTTTTTTTTTCTTTATCAAATAAATTCTGAATAAATGCCCAAGACTAAATTTTCACTCCCACTCCATTATCAGATTCTTATTGCACTTATTACAGGGGGTCTTTTCGGATATTTTTTCCACGATAAGGTCATATACACTAACTGGGCCGGTGAGATATTTCTGCGTGCTCTCAATATGATTATTGTTCCCCTGATTCTCTGCTCCATTACAACTGGGGTTGCAAGTGTCGGAAGCGGAGGAAGCCTGGGAAGACTGGGACTGAAAACCATGGGATTCTACGTTCTGTCAACTCTGGCAGCAATAGTAACTGGATTTACGCTTGTTACAACAATAAAACCAGGTGTGGGTGCAGAACTTGGATTCAGGCAGCTTGTCGAAGAAGTAGCAGCTGCTTCCGAAAATTTCGGCCAGACATTGATAAAGATAGTTCCAACCAATATTTTTGAAGCTTTGATGCAGGGTCAGATGCTTTCAATAATACTTTTTGCCATACTGTTTGGTTTTTTCATTACCCGGATCAACGAAAAGCCCCGTCTTTTAATGATGGATGTATTTAATGCCGCTCTGGATGTGATCATGAAGATCACTCTTTTCATAATAAAATTTACACCTTTAGGCATATTCAGTATTACTGCCAAAGTAATAGCCCAGCAGGTTGCTATGGGAAACGAAATTAGTGAAATAATCAGCCGGCTCGGTCTTTATTTTGTAACTGTTTTTGCCGGTTTACTGTTTCATGGTGTTATTACTCTTCCTCTCTTCGTAAGGCTGATCGGACGGTCTAATCCTGTCAAACATTTGAAGAATATGGCAACACCCTTACTGACAGCATTTTCCACCTCATCATCCAATGCCGCTCTGCCTCTCACCATGGAAGCCGTTGAAACAGAAGACGGAGTCTCAAACAAAATAGCCAGCTTTACTTTGCCCCTGGGAGCAACGATAAACATGAATGGAACTGCCCTTTATGAATGTGTCGCGGTAGTGTTCATTGCCCAGGCGTATGGAATTGATCTTTCATTCGCCCAGCAACTTATTGTTGTTTTTACAGCTTTACTTGCTGCCATAGGGTCGGCAGGAATTCCGATGGCCGGTCTTGTTATGATGGCTGTAGTACTCAAAGCTGTTGGATTACCGCTTGAAGGCATCGGACTAATACTTGCTGTTGACCGCATTCTCGATATGTTCAGAACGACAATAAACGTTTATGGAGATACCTGCGCAGCTGTTATAATAGCAAAATCCGAAGGAGAATTACTTAAAATCTGATTATACTTCTGATTGCGGATTGCAGGTTGCGGGTTTAAAAAGTAAACCCGACACGGATTTCGGGATTGCTGTAGACTCCGTAACCTGAATCGTTTAATGGCCACAGAAATGTGAAATACAGTGCAGATCTTCTTCCGAGTTGCTGGCTGAAACCCGCTCCGGCCAGAAAAGTGTTTATCATAAACCTCTCTGAAGTATCGGGAGTTAGTTTCCAGAAGGAAGACTGTAGACTAAGAGCTTCATATTCACCATGAAGGAAAAGGCTTGTGTGGACTCCCAGCGGAATTATTGAATTAAGATCCTGAAGAAATATGAATTGCATATAGGCTCTTCCGCCAAAAATATCAGTGCGGACATACCGGTACTTATAAAACCGGTAATTTGGTCCGGCAGCAACTCCCAGCCGGGGTAACACCCAGAAGCCTATAACAGGTGAAAACTGAATATCCGTTATAGTGCCAAATTGCAGACCAAAGTTACCACCAAAAAAAAGTCTTTCCCTGAATGGTGGAATATCTTTTTCCTTCTTCTGACCATAAGCTGAAGTAAAAGCAAAAATTAAAATCAGCACGAATAATACCGGCTTTAGCTTTAAAGAGCAGGAACCGGTTCTGTTTATGAATTTGATCATTTTTACAAATTTGTACCTTTGCACATTATCATTACAAATAAACGAAAAATAACACTTCTTAATATATTTAATAAAAGAATGAATATTATAGTTAATGGAGGAAGCCGGGGTATCGGGAAAGAGATTGTTATCTATCTTTCAAATAATAAGGATAATCAGGTACTTGTTACAGGCAGAAATAAAGAAGCCCTGGAGAAACTGGTTTATAACAGCTATCACAATAATGTTTTTTCTCTTAAGATTGACCTGTCAGTTATTGATAATCAGGCAGCAAAATTTAAAACCCAAGTCAGTAAACAGTTTGATGTTATTGATATACTGATAAATAATGCAGGGCTACTTGTTCCGAAGGAGTTCATGGAGTCTTCAAACCATAAAGCACGGTTGATGATGGAGACCAACTTTTTCGGACCTGTTACTGTAATAAGGCTGTTAAAACCTTTGATGATCAGGGGTTCGCATATAATTAATATCACCAGCATGGGAGGTTTTCAGGGAAGTGCAAAATACAAGGGTCTTTCGTATTACAGTTCCTCCAAAGCAGCTCTGGCGTGCATGACAGAATGTCTGGCTGAGGAATTTAAAGAGGAAGGAATAGTGGTAAATTGTCTGGCCCTTGGTTCAGTGCAAACCGAAATGTTTGAGGAAGCCTTTCCCGGCTACAGGGCTCAGTGCGGGGTAAAAGATATGGCGAAGTTTATTGGTGATTTTGCAATTACGGGAAGAAAATTCTTTAACGGCAGGATAATACCCGTAGCATTTAATAATCCTTGATTCTATATATAAAATAATAGCTAACTCAAGTTGCTAGTTTAATTAATAGGTTTTAATATCTATCTTGCCATCGATAGCAAGCAAACAGTTAAAAGCCAGTGCTTTTATCTCGTCCTCCCCGGGATAGACAACGATCTCAGCTATAAAACCTGTTCTTGATCTGATGGATTCAACATATGAATCCTGATAGGCCATTCCTCCTGTTAGTATTATGGCATCAACCTGTCCATCCAGTACGGTTGCCATTGCACCTATCTCTTTTCCGGTCTGGTATGAGGCTGCTGATCTGATAAGTATGGCTTCAGGATCACCATTATCGGCCATTTTACAAACTTCTATAAAATTATTTGTACCAAGGTAAGCCACCATCCCCCCTTTTCCTGAAATCATTGATTTGATTTCTGAATGAGAATATTTTCCGCTAAAACAAAGATCGGTAAGCTGACCAGCCGGCAGACCTCCGGAACGTTCAGGAGAAAAAGG